>LXOW01191594.1_pt2 | contig 40043 bp, 30 predicted proteins | sample 1368591 | NCBI WGS metagenome assembly LXOW01 (sample SAMN04884650, study PRJNA319009) | bovine gut metagenome | isolation source: Cow rumen | host: Bos taurus | place: Italy: Legnaro (PD) | collected 2014-07-09
TTTCCCCCAGTTAATACATCCCTTAACTCCTTAGCTTTCGCAACAGAACTTTGTTGATGGCCTGAATCTTGCGACCGCCTTTCTCGATGTTGTCAGTAATGTCTTCGCGTACATTATTAATATTGTTGAAGAAGTCGCTGAAGGCATTGAGCACTTGATTGGGCTGTGCCAAATCCTCAGGGGCATTGGGGTTGGTGATGATGTGAATGCCCTTGGCCTCAATGCTGACGTCGATGTCGGTGCCTGTCATGATGGGGTCGCCGTCGTAATGGATGGCACCTGGCTCGGTGCGGTGGATGTGGATGCGCTTGGTGCGGAAGGTTTTAATCTTGGAATTGTTGCCTAATGTCTTCATAAACAGATCGGCAGCAATCTGTGGGGCTTCCAAGGCGTCGAAGGGCTCCATGACGATGACATCCATCATACCGTCTTTCATCGTAGCTCCTGGAGCAATGTACGCGTTGTTGCCATATTGGGAGGCATTGGCGCAGGCTATGAGGAAGGCACGATATCGGGTAGTGCCTGATTCGTCGATAATCTCATAGGTCTCAGGGCGATATCTCAGTCCTTCTTTCAGCACATTCTCAATATAGGTGATGGGACCGCGTTTGCCTGCCTCTGCAAACTTGAGCGAGATGAAGGCGTCAAACCCCATGCCACAGGTACAGAAGAAGGGTAGGCCGTTGATAAGTCCGTAGTCGAAGGTGTCGATGACGCAGTTGTTGATGAGCTCTAAGGCTCCACGAATATCTATGGGAATGCAGAGGTGACGAGCCAGTCCGTTGCCTGAACCACAGGGTATAATGCCCAAAGCGGTGTCGGTGTGTACCAACGAACGGGCGACTTCATTGACGGTGCCGTCACCTCCGACAGCTACTACAATGTCGACACCCTCAGCGGCACTCTGACGAGCTATTTCAGCGGCATGACCCCTGTATTCGGTGAAACGCAACTCTATGTCGAATTGCGAATGATCGAGCATCTGGTCGATAAGCTCAGGAAAATCATCCTTTTTCTGCGTGCCCGATATGGGATTTATGATGAATATGATGTTTTTTTTGTTGCTCATTATGTTGCAAAAGTACAAAAAAAGCATGAAATCTAGGGTGGAATTTAAATAAATTTATGTGAAGAGACGAAATATATGTTTTTTTTTGCACTATTTGATAAAAAATGTGTAACTTTGCACCAAATTTCAAAAATAGCATTGCTATACCTATATAAAAATGGGACAATTACAAGAAAAGTACATGCATTATCGCGAGCCCCAAAAGTTTATGGAGGCTGGTGTATATCCCTATTTCCGTGAGATTACCGGTAAGCAGGGAACAGAAGTAGAGATGGGTGGACATAAAGTGCTGATGTTCGGTTCGAACGCCTACACAGGTTTGACTGGTGATCAGCGTATTATTGATGCCGCCAAGAGAGCATTGGACCAATATGGCTCTGGATGTGCAGGAAGCCGATTCCTGAACGGAACGCTGGACTTGCACGTAAAGCTGGAGAAAGAAATCTCAGAGTTCATCCATAAGGACGACTGCCTCTGCTTCTCAACGGGTTTCTCTGTTAACCAGGGCGTATTGGCTATGGTAGTGGGAAAGGATGACTATATTATTTGCGACGATCGTGACCATGCTTCTATCGTGGACGGACGTCGCCTTTCTTTTGCCCGCCAGTTGCACTACAAGCACAACGACATGGACGATCTGGAGCGTGTGCTGCAGAAATTGCCTAAGGAAGCCATCAAGCTGATTGTGGTGGATGGTGTTTTCTCGATGGAGGGTGATCTTTGTAAACTTCCCGAGATTGTTGAGCTGAAGCATAAGTACAACTGCTCCATCATGGTTGATGAGGCTCATGGTATCGGTGTGTTTGGCGATCATGGACGTGGCGTATGTGACTATTTCGGACTGACAGACGAGGTTGACCTGATTATGGGTACCTTCTCAAAGTCGCTGGCTTCTATTGGTGGTTTCATCGCTTCTGACAAGGATACCATCAATTTCTTGCGTCATACTTGTCGCACCTATATCTTCTCGGCTTCCAACACACCTGCTGCTACTGCTGCAGCCTTGGAGGCACTGCACATTCTGCAGCAAGAGCCTGAGCGCATTGAGAAGTTGTGGAGCGTGACAAAGTATGCCTTGAAGCGATTCAGTGAGGAAGGTTTTGAAATTGGAGACACGGAGAGTCCTATCATCCCGCTGTATGTACGTGATGTTCAGAAGACATTCCTGGTTACTGCACTGGCTTTCAACGCAGGTGTATTCATCAATCCCGTCATTCCACCAGCTTGTGCTCCACAAGATACTTTGGTGCGTTACGCGCTGATGGCTACCCATACTGAAGAACAGGTTGAACGCTCGGTACAGGCCCTGAAGAAAATCTTCGTTGAACAAGGAATCATCAAATAAAAAATAATTGCGCAAAAATTTGCAAGGGTCGCAGAAAATGCGTACCTTTGCAGCGCTTTTAGAAAAAGTACCGCAAAATCGAGGTGTAGCGCAGTTGGTAGCGTTCCTGGTTTGGGACCAGGCTGTCGCAGGTTCGAGTCCTGTCACCTCGACTCATAATAATAGAAGTTTTTAGTTTTTTGGGGTCTTTCTTCGCTGAGATAGTGAGGAAAGATTTTTTTTATCTGGAAAATTTGGATATTAACGCCTTTTTCGTTACCTTTGCGGAAAATTAATACGAGGGTTACGGCCAAAACCTATAATGGTTAAAAATATACTACTGAAAATCAGCCTAATTGTCGCTCTGCTGGGCATCACGTCCGGTATCTATGGACAGGAAGACGAACGTGTGTTTTACGTGTTCGACGCTTCTAATGGTATGGCAGCAAACGGCGCACAGACTATTGCCTGCACCAAGACGGGGCGTATGGTGATTACATCGATAGGCTATGTGAATTTCTACGATGGAAGTGACTTTTACCAAATTGTTCATGGGGTGAAAGACATGTATCCGTTGAAAAAATATGGCGGACATTACCGCTTGATGTTTGACAAGCATCATCATCTGTGGTTAAAAGACCGATATAGTGTGGTTTGTGTGAATCTGACCATGGAGCAAATAATACATGACGTAAAATCTGTGTTCCGAGAGTTGGGAGTGACTAAAACTGTAGATGATCTGTTTGTTGACAGTGAGAATCTGCTATGGACACTGTCAGGAGACAGCCTGTCAAGTCTGGACCGCTCCGTAGCGCTTTCTGTACGTAAGGATGTAGCTTTGCACGACGTGGATGTATTTGAAGACCTGTATGTTCTCCTGTTCTATGCAGATGGTATGGTGTCGGCCTATAACCTGCAGACTGGCGAGCATGCCTTTGACGTAGAGGCTTCGGAGGCAGAAGCCAGGAAGTACATGGAATCGTCGGTGGTTTATCCTTATGAAAAGGGATTTTACCAGATTCGCAATGGCTCATCACCAGAAGGTGAACTACGCTATCTGGATGTTGAAAAACGTGCATGGATAACCGTGATGCAACCGAATTTCCGCTTGAACAACATGGTGGTGCATAATGGTAAACTTTACGTGGCAGCACAATTTGGCTACATGGCGATTAATCTAGCCACAGGCGAGAAAACATATGTAGAAGAACTGACGTTGAGCAAAGGTCGGAAATTGAGGACAGATGTGAATACGATAGCTTTTGACCGACAGGGTGGTATGTGGCTTGGCACAGAGACGAGAGGTCTGTTGTACGCAAAGCCATATCCGTCGCCTTTCAAAAGTTATACATGGAATAATCCGGAATCGTTCCGCCTCTACCAAAGAATGGCAGAGAAACTGGATCTTACCCCGAAGCCTTATCGTCACCATGTGAACTGTGAGTTTACAGACAGTCGCGGATGGAAATGGACGGGTCTTTACACAGGGTTGGAACTGAAGATGAAGAACGGTAAGGAACGTGTATTCAAACGTAAGGACGGACTGCGGAACGAGATGGTTCATGCTGTGGTGGAGGATGCCAGTCATGACATTTGGGTTAGCACCAGTTTCGGCATCTCGCATTTGTTTATAAACGACAGTGCCGTGTATAGGATTGAGACGTATGTTCATCAGGATGATGTGCCCAACGAGGACTTTGTCAATGGTGCCGCTGCTCTCATGGATGATGGTAGCATTATTATGCAGTCGCTGGACCACATGGTGGTTTTCAATCCGGCCATGTTCCATTCTCTGACTACGGACGAATTTGTGCTGTATCCAAAGTTGGTTCACTTGCAAATGAATGGACAGGACGTAGAGCCAGACGTGGAGTATGACGGAATGAAGATTCTGGAAAAGGCTGTGACGCGTACAAGGGAAATTAATTTGGATTACGACCAGAATACATTGAGACTAACTTTCTCGGGATTGAATTATTTCCGCCCGATGCAGACATATTACCGCGTTAGGGTAAAGGGTACGAGAAGATTCAATGAATGGCAGATGTTCTCACATGGACTGACTCCGGATATTGTTGACCAATACGGCATGATGAGGCTTACCTTGCTTAACTTGGAACCAGGGCGCTATGAGGTGGAAGTGCAGGCTTCGCTGACTCCCGAACTGTGGAAAACGGATCCTTTTGTATGGGTTGTCACGGTGCATCAGCCTTGGTGGCGTTCAACGGGTATCTACTATCTGCTGGTATTCTTCATGTTCGGTTTGCTATTGGTTAACTTCCTGATATACAACAAGAATGTGAAGCTGCGCATGATTCGTCATAACGAGGAAGGAGATGTGGTACGCAGGGTGATACAGTTTGCTAATCGTTGTGAGGCACAGAGAAGAGAAGAACTGTCGCCCAACAAGTTAAAACAGGAGGGGGAAGAGGATAGTCCTGGCCAAGTGATGAGTAAAGAGTTTGTCCATGCAATGCTGAAGTTGGTTCCTTATGTGTCGAGTCGGAAGGATTATCAGAATATTACCATGAAGGAACTGGAAGAGGAGTCGGGAATAGCGAGACCCCAGTTGTATCGGCAGTTATCGCTTAATATTGACAAGAATCCTCACCAACTGATTCTTTTGTTGCGCTTAGAGGAAGCAGCCCGATTGGTAAGGACTACGGATATGAGTTACGAGCAGATAGCCGAAGAATGTCGTTTCGTTTCGCCTAACTACTTCTTTGCAGCCTTCTTCCATCACTTCAGAATGACGCCTGTGGATTATCGGAAATCCAAGGCCCTGTAGCCAACGAGTCGCCATGTCCTGGATCCAGTCTCCTTGTAATATACCAATATTTGATAGCGGTTCTCCGTCTGGAAAAAACTGCCCTCAGAGGGTGGGATTGTTCCTGCTGGTGTAAGGTATTGGTAGGAATAATAACCTTGTTTCTGTAATATGGAAGCGTAGTAGGTCTGTGTATTTTCGTCGTAGGTCATCTTATATGTTTCTCGATTGTGATCGATAGTCCAGTGTCCCGACAAGTAAATATCGCCTTGGTAAGGTGCTTGCAGGGTATAATTCACCCAGACATAGTCGCAGGTGTAGTCGGATTCAATGCGGTCGCTGTTGCGAATCAGGAAAGCACCATCGGCATCAACATCGGTAAGATAGTTGCGACATACGCTGGAGGTGAAAGGATAAGCCTGATAGTAGTGGCCGTCCCACTCAATGCGATCAAGCCCCATGGTGGTATGCTTTACGTCGAGTACTTCAAACTTGTGAAACTCGTTGCCCGCATCGAAAATCAATTGGCGGTTGTGTTGCCATGTAGCCCCCATATTGTTAATAAAGGTAGGGCGTAGATTAATGCGGGAGCCCTGTTCGCGCCAGTTCTGCATGACCACGGTTTGTATCTCTTCGTCGAACTGGTTGATACGAATTTTATTGTAGTTGAGCGAGAAACTGACTTGCTGGTGACTTACGTTATGGTCGATGTCGGTATTGGTGGTAACTTCCATGCCTACGGCCATTAGGGGTTCGACCACGTAAAATTCGACTTCGAGCAGTCTCTCATTATCAGCGTCCTCATCATAAACGGTAAGTCGGTAGTTGCCGCTCATCTTTAATTGGCACCGCTCGTTGGGAATACTGAACTGATAGTGGGTATAGAGCACGGTGGTATTGATGGAGTTGCGATAATTTTCGATGGGATTATTGTTGAATCCATTGAGCCAATCGCTTTCAAAAATATCCTCAGAAGTGCTCCAGTCAGCTTCACAGTGTTCTAAGTGGTAAATGAGCCGGTGGGAATCGTGAGAAAGTTCGTCGAAACCAACAACGAGTTGATCCCGGCTGTTGAGTGTCATGACAGGACGATTGAGCCAGTCGCCGTTGACGATACTGGTCAGCGACTTAATCCTTGGCGAGAAGATGCGGTTGGATGCCCATCCGCAGGTAGCCATGAGAAGCAGGAAGAACAAAATTCGTAACTTCATGGTGCAAAGATAGTGAAAATTTTCGTATCTTTGCAAACAGATATGAGAAAGATTGCAGTTCTGACGATAAGTATCCTCATGATGCTGATGGCATCATGCGGACAGAAGAAGAAAGATGCAGCCTACTACGAACTCATGGTGGACAGCATCAGAAAGGCGGAGCAGGTGAAAGAGATACGCCGCCAGGCGGGTATTACGGATGGTGACCCGCTGGAGGAATTCTTCCTGAGTCTGAGTCTGCGCACACTGCCCTTGCAGTCGGAGGGTAGAAGATGGGAGAGGTTAGGGGAGTTTACCAAAGTACCTCGCGTGCTGAATGAGCATTTCGGTTATCTGTCGAATGCGGAGCTGCAGGTGCTGTCTATGCCCAAGGCAGGAAGACACCATGTTGTCATGTTGTTGGAGATGCAGGATTCTATAACACCGACACTTTTTCTTTACACAATGGATGGACGTCACCAGATGGTAGACCAGTTGTGCATCTATGAGGAAAAGGCCGAGGATAGGCCTACCGATTTCGGTAAGACATCCATGGACTATTATATCACCAGCAACTGGGAAATTACGCTGATGAAGTACTACCTGTCACATGAAGCGACGAGCCCCGAACTGGAGGAGACTCGCCGCTATATAATCAATAAGGAAGGAAAGTTCGAAGAGGTTATCATAGAACTTTAATCCTTTGTCATCTGTGTTATCGGATGGTGACCTTGACAGGTTGCTCCACCTCTTTCTTCCAGGTCTTCAAGTAGTTGAACCAATCCTTTGCAGAATGATAACCAAAACTCTCGTTATCAGAAGTGTATGATACTTTGTATCTCATCCGTTTTCCATCAACTTTGAGGACATAGGCATAGTTGTCTTTGTTGGCAGCTTCCTCGCTGACAATGTTCTTTTGGGGTACAAGAACGGCTAGTCCAACGGTCTCGCGCTTCCACTTGGTAGTATCGGCAGCAGGGTAGTCTGTGCCCCAGCAAGCACGTAGTCCTTTCTTGTCGGAAAACTCCTCAGAACCCTTCACGTTGATAATACCAGTAGAGAAACGATAGTCGCTTACATCCTTGTTGAAGATCACATCTACATCTGTATCACGATGTCCGGCATATTGGGTATAACGAAGGGTCATTGTGACAGGTGACTTGCTGGCATCTGCCTTCCATCCACGATCAATAATCTCAACAATCGCACGCAAGGGCCCATAGCTGATAACCTGTTGAGTTCGTGTCTTGACAGGCTCTACAAGTGTGGGTTTCTGACCATCCCATCCTCGGAAAGCTCCTAGTCCGAAGGTCTGCCCAACCCATAGTACATCGTCGCCATACCCCTTTGCCTTGAGATCGTCAGGAGTATAGAACTGAGTTTCTTTCAACTCCAGCTGTTTCTTGAACTTGCCATAGAGATCAAGCGTCTGACGGGCATCGAAGTAAATGCGGATACCATTGAGTTCACTCTCAAAATCTACACCGTGATGATGCTGTACATTATAGGTATAGGCCGCATCGCCACGAGCTGTCAGTGATTCGATATAGTTATTCTGCTGGTGTTTCTTTAGTTTCTTGTCCTTTGTATTGGCCAGTACCATCTCAGCATAAGTGCGAGCAGGATAGGTTCGTGGCTCACCTTCATCCATCAGCGTGATGGTGTATTCTTTTTGCTCCTTTTTTTCAAGATTGGCCAGGAAACAGAGCTCATCGAAGGCATCGTCCTGATTAAGGTCGTCCAACTGACAAGGAATCTCCTTGCCGGAAAGGGTGACGAGGGCGGAGCGCACTTCGCCATAGGAGGCTAATGAGAGTACGACGGGTACATCGGTACGGGCAACATTGCTGGGATTGGTAACACTAACGATGAGTGTTCTGCTGGCAAAAGCCAAACTGCTGATAGTGGTCAGCATGAGGAGTGAAATGATTCTTTTCATTGTGCAAAAAAGTAGTTTTGTTACGTGCAAATTTCACACAAATAAACGAATTTGTGCTAAAAATGCTCGTTATTTTTGTTTTTTTTAGTTTAAAATTTGGTTTTTAAAACAATTTTTAGTATTTTTGCAGAGAAATTTAAAATTATTTAAAGACTCATCCACGTCAAAATGGGTAAAATATACGGATTATTAGTGGCTTTAATGCTGTTGTGTATCAGTTGTCAGTGGCAATTGAAGCCCAATGATGCTGACGCAGAGGAACAACATGTCAGCATTCAACGTTATGACCGTATTGAAAGTCTTTATCTGACTACAGGCGACTATTCTGCCCTTCAGCAGATGAATACTGTTTATCCTACACAGACCCGTATGCTACTGGAAGACGTTTTACAGTTGGGAAAGGTGAATGATCGGGATATCAATAGCAAGTTCTTGTTTTTCTTCCAGGATTCCACGTTGCAGATGATGCTGTCTGACGTGCAGCATGAGTTTGCAGATATGGACGATGTGAATCAGGAACTAACCGCATCGTTTGAGCGATTGAAAGAGGAATTGCCTGACATGGAAGTTCCTGTAATTTATACGCAGATTGGTTCTTTTGACCAAAGTATCGTGGTGGGAAACAACTCTTTGGGTATTAGTCTGGATAAATACCTGGGCACTGATTATCCATTCTATGTGACACACTATTCAGAAGAACAGCGTCAGTTGATGGTTCGCTCCATGATAGTGCCTGACTGCCTGGCCTTCTATATTCTCAGTCTGTATCCCTTGCCATATAAGTATCAGCAGTTGCAGCATGAGCGTGATCACCACATGGGAAAGATTCAATGGGTGGTGAACCAAATGACGGAGCGAATGGTGTTCCGCAATGAACATGTGACGGAGGTTGCCAATTATATGAAGAGCAACCCGAAGGTGTCTGTTGCCCAGTTGCTAGGCAATGACAAATAGGAAGTTTTCCAAAAAATCATAAAATGACGAAAAGTTTGGGAGTATGAATGATAGTGCTCTCATTTTTTTTTTGTACTTTTGTCACCCGAAAACAATTTAAAGCTATGCCCGAACAAACAAATAATAATGGAGGACAGCGTCGACGCAGACAACAGCCGGTTGACAATACCTATGCTCACGTACAGCCGCAGGCTACGGAGGTAGAGCGTGCGGTATTGGGTGCCTTGATGATTGACAAGGACGCCTACGCCGTGGTGTGCGAGATGCTGGTACCAGAAAGTTTCTATGAGCCCCGCAACCAGAAAGTATATCGTGCCATCATGGAGCTTTCCATGCATGAGTTGCCCGTGGACGTGTGGACGGTAACAGAACAACTGGCCAAACAAGGCGACCTGGAGGATATTGGTGGTCCTGGTTATGTGACGGAACTGTCATCAAGAGTAGCCTCTTCAGCCAATATCGAATATCACGCCCGTATCATTGCCCAAAAGTCGTTGGCTCGTCAGTTGATTTCCTTCTCAAGCAACATCCAGACGAAAGCTTTCGATGAGACGATAGATGTTGACGACCTGATGCAGGAGGCCGAGGGTTCGCTCTTTGAGCTGGGTCAGCGAAACATGAAGAAGGACTATACGCAGATTGACCCTGTGATCAAAAATGCGGTAGACGTGATCCAGAAGGCTGCAGCTAATAAAGACGGTCTGACGGGTGTACCTACTGGTTACCATAAGTTGGATGATATCACATCAGGCTGGCAACCTTCCGACTTAGTGATTATAGCTGGACGTCCGGCTATGGGCAAGACCTCGTTTGCGCTATCGATGGCTAAGAATATTGCTGCTGACTATCAAGTGCCGATGGCTTTCTTCTCACTGGAAATGTCGAATGTCCAGTTGGTGAACCGACTCATCTCAAACTGTTGTGAGATTCAAGGTTCGAAAATTCTGAACGGACAATTACAGCCTGATGAATGGGACAGGCTGGACAAACGGCTGAATGGTTTGCTGGGTGCTCCGCTGTATGTGGACGATACCCCAGGTCTTTCCGTTTTCGAACTGCGCACGAAGGCTCGCCGACTGGTTCGTGAGCATGGTGTGAAGATTATAATGATCGACTATCTGCAGTTGATGAATGCCAACGGTATGCGATTTTCTTCTCGCCAGGAGGAGGTGTCAACAATATCCCGATCGTTGAAGGGATTGGCCAAGGAGTTGGATGTACCCATTCTGGCACTCTCACAGTTGAACCGTGGTGTGGAGAGTCGTGAAGGTTTGGAAGGTAAGCGTCCGCAGTTGTCAGACTTGCGTGAGTCGGGAGCCATTGAGCAGGATGCTGATATGGTACTATTTGTGCATCGTCCAGAGTATTACCATATCTATCAGGATGATAATGGTCGAGACCTGCACGGAATGGCACAGATTATCATTGCCAAGCATCGTAAGGGAGCTACAGGCGATGTGCTGTTGACATTCCGAGGTGAGTTTACCCGTTTCGAGAATCCTGAAGATCGTCGTCTGAATTCCAAACGTTCAGATAATGGTGGAGAGATACTGGGTAGTAAAATGAATGGCGACTCACAGCCGTCTGCTGGTGAATCACCATTCGGAGGTTTTGAGGAACCAGCAGGTCCGCTGCCGTTCTAATTCCTATATGGTTTGTCTCTAATTAGATTATTTAGAATACTTACCTATCAACGATTGAGCTTGGCTGTTGCCGAGCTCTTTCGCTTTAGTGAGGTTCGCCAGACCTTCTGTCTTCTGGCCTTTCACACATTGAGCCAGTCCGAGCAGCAGATAACCGTCGCTTTCCTGTGGAGCCATGCTGATGCATTTCTTTGCAGACTCGATAGCGTCGTCTGTCATTCCTACACGTAGTTCGACATTGGCTTTCTCTGCACAATATACTAATTCGTTGGGCTCCATCTCAACAGCCCGACGGATATCATTTAGGGCCTGCTGGTATAGATGACCGGCAAACTCAGCCTGCTCGCGAAGGAAATAGAATCTGGCATTCAGTTGTGCTGTCATCAGCGTCTCATAGTCATTATAGTCATTGACGGCAGGACGATATTTTTGGACCTCATAAAGTGCCTGGGCACGAGCCAACAGATAGGGAGCAGCCGTCTTGATATAAGGCTTGGTAAACGTGTTGACAGCACTGTCGAGTAGGGCAAGCCCCGCCTCCTTGTCACCTTTCTGTATCTTGCATTGGGCTGCTGCATAGTAGGATTCTGCCTTCATCATGTCTGTCTTAGCCAGTTCCATATACAGGTCGTAAGCTGTGTCGTACTGCTGTTGGGCATACAGGATCTGAGCTTGTTGTTGTCGATAGAGGGGTTGTGGATTCAGCTCAAAAGCTGTCTGCGATTCTTTCAAGGCTAAGTCGAGCGTCCAAGGGTCGTATGGCTTATCGTTCTGATATACGATTTTCTGGAAAATGAGCTGTGCATATTGATAGTGTGCATCATCCTTGGTATCAGCTACTTTCAAGGCTTGCTTCATGTCGTCGTCAGCTCCCTGAAAATCTTCTTTTCCCATCTTTTGGCGAGCTCTGTACACATATCCGTCAGTAGCTTGTGGGAACTTCTCTATGAATCGGTCAATGAGCCGGTCATACTCTTCAGTATCCATCGTAGAAGCAGATATATAGAGAGAAAGCGTAGCTTCGCTCAAGTCATCGGGCAGTGCCTTGGCAATCTTTATATTACGTAGCACGGGGTCATTTTGACTTAGTCCGACCATATGCAGACTATTGGCAAAACGGGAACTAACAGCATAAGCGGTAGTTGAATTTTCACTGGCTGAAGGTTGAAGGATTCCTACCACTTCACCTTGTTCGTTCAGGATGGGACAGCCCACTTGTTGGTCGGTTGTCGCCATGTCTAGGGTATAGTAAGTATAGCCTTCGCCGAACTGTTCCGCACTATTCACCGTTCCTTGGGTGCATACGGGCACCTTCTTAACAGCATATGGCATAAGCCATAGTTTGGCACCTTTGTCGGCAGGATTTTGGGCGATATTCAGGGCTTGTGTTTTCTTAGCAAGAACCTGAAACTTAGCGACATCATACATATCGTTATATCCTGTCAGACAGTCTACTTCCATCTCCTTGCCCTGAGCATCGATAATCACAGCATGCTGTGCATTCTTAAAAGGTGCAAAACTGCTGACTGCCATACCTTGCTCATTAATGAAGAAACCATTGACGCTGGCTAATAAAGAGCCGTCGGCATTAAACGTCTTGAGTGTAAACACGGCGTTGGCTGCTCTCTTAGCCCATGAAGGGTTCTGGGCAGCTATGGGAAATGTGGTAAAAAAAAGTAAAGGCAGTATTCCTAATACTCTTTTGAGAATCTTTGTTATGATTGTCTTTTCCATCTTGTTATCTTTTCCTATTTTTCATGATTATATTTTCAACAGTTGTTTCGCATTATCGATAGCTGCCTGGGTAATGTCGCTACCACTCAGCATCTGGGCTATTTCCGTGATGCGCTCTTCGCTGGTCAGTTCTGTCATATGACTGATAGTACCATTCTTGGTTTCTTCTTTCGATACCCGATAGTGGTGACTACCTAAGGCAGCTATCTGAGGCAAGTGGGTGATGGAGATAACCTGGCGCTCTGTGCGTCCCATCTCCTGCATAATCTGTGCCATCTTTTCTGCTATTTTGCCACTCACGCCAGTATCTATTTCATCGAAAATAATAGTTGGTAGTTTTACAGCTCCGCTAATCATGGCTTTGAGTGATAGCATCACACGGGCAATCTCACCACCTGATGCAACTTGCGAAACAGGTTGGAGTGGGGTGGACGTGTTGGCAGAGAAGAGGAACGATACGTTGTCTTGTCCGTTCTTACCTAGCTCTGCCTGAGTTATACTGATATCAAAGCGTGCGTGGGGCATACCGAGTGCTTCGAGTCGTTGTGCTAACTGGCTCCTCATCTGCTGTGCTGTAGCTTGACGCATCTTGCTGATAGTCTCGGCATGTTGTGCGCATAGGTCTCGAAGTTGTGCCACCTCCTTTTCCTTTTCATTCAAAGCTTCGTCGCTGTTCTCGATGTGTGATAATTGTTGTTTCAAGCTTTCGCGTTGCTTAATCAACTCCTCCACACTCTCAGCGTGATATTTCTTCTCCAACTCATACAGACGGTCCAATCGATTGTTGATATTCTCCAGTTCTGCTGGGTCGAAATCAGTTCGCTCTAACAACTGGCTAACCTCTTCAGCGATATCCTTTAATTCTATGCGACAGGAATCCAGGCGTTCTGTCAGGTCTGCAGTCTTTGGCATTACCTTACTGATATCATTCAGCGCATTATAGGCAGATTTTACTAGTGAAATAACACTATATTCATCGCCATTCAACGCATTGTCTGCTTCGTAGAGAGCTGTCTTGATATCCTCAGCATGTGACATAGTATCACTTCGCTGTTCCAGTTCTTCTTGTTCGCCTTCAACTAAGTGTGCAGCTTCCAGTTCCTCGAATTGAAATTGCAGGAAATCGGCATTCTGCCTGTTGTGCTCAATTTCTTCGCGTAATTGGTTTAACTCTTTGGTCTTCTGCTGATAGTTGACAAAGCTCTGTCGATAAATATCCAGTTCCTTGCTGTCATTGGCCAGAATATCGACCACATTCAACTGGAAGTCTTGTTTATTTAATAACAAGTTCTGGTGTTGCGAGTGGACATCCATCAGCTGGTCTCCCAATTCCTTCAACATGGTGAGTGCCACAGGAGTGTCGTTGATGAAAGCACGGCTTTTGCCTGCTGCTGTCAGTTCGCGACGGATGATGGTGTCGTGGTCGTCATATTCAATGTCGTTTTCGTCGAAGAACGGTTTCAGGTCATAGCGCGACAAGTCGAAGTGAGCTTCTATCACACAACGGTCGGCTCCCTGTTTGATGCTCTTCGAGTCTGCTCGCTGCCCCAATAAGAGTCCAATGGCTCCCAGGATAATAGATTTTCCTGCACCAGTCTCACCCGTAATCACGGAAAAGCCTGGATGTAACTCGATATTGAGTTCATCAATCAGCGTAAAGTTCTTAATATATAAATGTTGTAGCATTTCTCCTTATTTTCTTATTTTCTCCCAGGCGTTATTTTGTGCTGCGTTTATGTTCGACAGTATATCGTAAACAGCCTGTTTCTCTTTTTGTGTACCCATTCCTTCGTAGATGTTGGCTATCTCGTCACGTTTATAGTCTGTCCAGATTTGTGGCAACAGGCTTAGTGGCTTTTGTTCATGAGCCACTTTCAGCCCCTTTTCTATGGCATCTGAAATATTGGTGCGTCCACGCTCCACATTGTTGGACATCTCATCCAATCCAGTACGATAGTAGTCGTATTGAAATTGTCTGAAAGGTTTCATCTGTTCGTCCAGATAGTCGTTGATGATGGCAAAGCGGTTACGCCTGTCTTCGAACGATTTCCATCCGGAGAAGCCTAAGTCCTGCGCATTGTTTACCAATTGCATACAACGTTGAAGGATGTCCGTTCCACCAAAGGGCGAAAAACTGTCAAGGTCGAGTCCGATAATGAGGTAGGCATAATACGCCATCAAGGCTGTCAACTGGTTGTCTACAGTCTCGTCATTGTAGTTCAACTGTTCGAACTGTGCATACTGGAAGTTGAAATCTCCATCCTTATTATTATATAAGGTGGTGGTATAGGACGAGTTGAAGACTGGGCGGTTGGCCTGAATCATGGCCGAACACTCAAAAAGGTTTGAAGAGGCATCATATTTCGTTACGGTCAGGTTGAAACTGCAGACGATTCGTTCGTGCTTTTGGAACTGTAACTCCGTCCATTGGCGTTCGTTCATCCATTGTTCCAATGTCTGTTTCAGGTTTTCAAATATCGCCTTGTCTGTGCGTTCCACCTGTTGCGTATTGATGTTGATTTTCACCTGTAACTCCTGTGCCGAGACCATCACACCCCAAAGCACCATAATAATGGTGGTCATCAACCTATATGTCAGCGCCCTTTTTTTCATCCTTGGCTTATAGTCGTTTGCTCAATTCATCTACTATATCCTTAGCCACTTCTGTCTTGGGTTTCTTGTCAAAGGCTGTTTGTCCATTGGCCGAAAGGATAGTGATTTGATTGTCGTCAGATTGGAAACAAGTGCCCTTGCGTTGTAGCGAGTTCAATACGATGAAGTCGAGATTCTTCTTCTGCAATTTCTTCTGTGCATTCGCCTCCTCGTCGTTTGTCTCCAAGGCGAACCCCACCAGCAACTGTCCAGGCTGCTTCATCTTTCCCAATTGGGCTGCAATGTCGTGCGTAGGCTTCAGTCGGATGACTAGATCATCCTTCTCACGCTTGATTTTCTCAGTGGCAATGTTTTCAGGACGGAAGTCGGCTACTGCAGCACAAAGGATAGCAGCATCCATGTTCGGGTAGTGTGTGGTTGCAACTTGATACATCTCCTCACAGCTCTCGACATCTATGCGCCTGATATTGGGAGAGCACATCATGCTGACAGGACCTGCAATCAGCGTTACCTCAGCACCACGACGGGCACACTCCTCAGCCAGTGCGAAGCCCATCTTGCCGCTGCTATAATTGCCGATAAATCTTACGGGGTCGATCTTCTCGTAGGTAGGCCCTGCGGTAATCATGATTTTCTTTGAGGCCAGGCTTTTCTCAGAGATCTCGGAGAAATAACGATCTAGATAAGCCACGATGTTTTCTGGCTCCTCCATGCGTCCTTTGCCTTCCAATCCAGATGCAAGGAAACCGCTTTGAGGCTCAATGATCAGGTTGCCATATGAGCGCAGACGGTCCATGTTAGCCTGGGTGGTGGGATGCTGATACATGTCGAGGTCCATAGCAGGTGCAATGAACACGGGAGCCTTCATTGACAGATAGGTGGTCACCAGCATATTGTCTGCCACTCCATTTGCCATCTTGCCCAGCGTTGAGGCTGTGCAGGGAGCTATCAGCATGGCATCAGCCCACAAGCCCAGTTTGACATGTGAGTTCCAAGTACCGTCACGTTGTGAGAAGAACTCGCTCACCACAGGTTTCTGGGTGAGCGTTGATAGGGTAATGGGGGTAATGAACTCCTTGCCTGCAGGGGTAATGACTACCTGCACCTCGGCACCTGCTTTCACCAGTCCTCTGATAATATAACAAGCCTTGTAGGCAGCTATGGAGCCCGTAATACCTAATACGATTTTCTTTCCTTTCAGCATTGTTTATTTGTTGGCTTCACGCAGTCTGATGCGTGTCAGCACTTGCTTGGTGTTATAGGTGAAGTCGCCAGCCAGTATCCAACTGTAATATCCTGGGTCGAAGCGCAGTACTTCGGCAACGGGTAATCCCTTGTGTTTTCCAAAGTTGAACACCTCAGTGCGTTGTCCCTTGACATCTGCCCATACGATGCGACCTGCAAAGTCAACATTATCGCTTGTCTTGGAGAATTCTGCCAAACTGTCCATATCGTTCTCCAACACCTTCTCTGGGTCTTCGTTGGCACCAGGGGCATACTTGTCCAGTTCGCCCATCAATACACGATAGGTAGCCTCCGTATCCTGGTCGGCACGATGTGCCTCGAAATCTTCCTCCATCTTTCGTCCACAGTAGAACTTATAGGCAGCAGCCAGATTTCTGCGCTCCATTTTCTTAAAGATGGTGCAGGCGTCAATGAGCCGGCACTTCGAAAAGTCGAAGTCAATGCCGGCACGCAGGAACTCCTCAGCCAACAGGGGTACATCGAAATTGTTGGAGTTGAATCCCGCTATGTCAGAGCCTGTGAAGACATCATTCAGCTTCGAAGCCAACTGCTTGAAGGTAGGCTTGTCTTTTACGTCTTCATTGGTGATACCTGTTAACTGTACGACTAACTCTGGGATCGTCTTCTCTGGGTTGATGAGTTCATCGCCGCGCACTTCCTTTCCGTCAGGAAATACCTTAATATATGACAATTGGATAACACGGTCCTTGACTAGGTCCAGGCCCGTAGTCTCCAAGTCAAAAATCACGAGTGGTTTCTTAAGATTCAGTTTCACAGCAAATTATCAATTATAAATTAGCGAATGTGTTTAGTCATTAATCAACATGGGCATCATCAGCATCACCACATCCTGATTCTCAGGCTGCTCAGAAGGCAGAACCAATCCGGCACGACTGGCATCAGCCAACTTGATGATAACATCAGGACAATCGAAGTTGCTAAGAATCTCAATGAACGAAGCTCCCTTGAATCCGATGCTTATGGGCTGGCCGTTGTACTCGCAAGCGATGCGCTCCGTTGCTGTCTTTGAGAAGTCGTAGTCCTCTGCATCCAACTGCAAGGTGCCACCTTCCACGTGGAAACGGATAAGGTTGCTCGAGTCGTTGGCAAAGGGTTGAACACGGCGCAGGGCAGCCAGCAGGCCAAGGCGGTCAACTGTCAGGAGGTTAGGATTGTTCTGCGGAATAACAGAGTTGTAGTTGGGATAACGTCCCTCAATCAGACGACAGATTATCTCTCCCTCGCCATAGTTGATTTGTGCATTGCGCTCGTCGAAACGAATCACTACGTCACCACCATCCTTGCCCAACAGATTCTTCAGCAACGAGGCTGGTTTCTTAGGCAGAATGAAGGATGCAGGCTGCTCACTACGAATGGTCATCAGTCTGTTGCGTACAAGCTTATGTCCGTCAGAGGCCACAATAGCCAGACTTTCTGGAGTCAGGTCGAAATAAATACCATTCATGACAGGGCGAAGTTCGTCCTGGGCTGTAGCAAACAAAGTGCGGTTGATGTTCTCTGCCAGCAATATGTTGGGAATAACAATCTCGTGGGCTGCAAACTCCATCCCTTGAGGCTGTGGATATTCATCGGCATTCTCGATAGGCAGGGAGAACAGACCGTTTTGATATGAAATCTTAGCCAGGTTGGTAGTCATGTCCACATCGAAGGTGATGGGCTGCTCTGAGAAGCCCTTTACGGCTTCCAGCAAATCGTGGTTACCAATGGCGAAGCGTCCGTTGCCGTCACTTTCTGTCAGGTCAAGTTGTGTCTTCATGACGTTTTCGCTGTCAGAAGCAGTCAGGTAGAGTACGTTGTCGTGAATGTCAAACAGGAAATCAGCCAAGATAGGCAATGAATTCTTGCTGTTGATAACTCTCGAAAGAGCGTTGAGTCTGCTGCTAAGCGCAGTGCTTGATAAGGTAAATCTCATGAGTATTTTTATTGTTAGTTTCGTTCATTATTCTTAATTGAGCACAAAAATACAAAAAGTCTGGCTCAATAACAAAAATATTCGCCGAAAAATTCTCATTTTAGAATTATTTTCCGTAATTTCGCAATCTGAAACAATAAATCAATTCAAAAAGAACGTATAAAGTATTATGGATTTAACAGGAAAAATTATTGCAGTCCTCGAACCAAGAGGAGGTGTTTCAAACAGAACTGGTAACAACTGGAAATCTCAGGATTTCGTCATTGAGGTACCTGGTCAATATCCCAAGAAGTGTGTGTTTACAGTTTTTGGCGAAGATCGAATCAACCAGTTTAATATTCAGATGGGTGAAGAACTGACAGTCAGCTTCGATATTGACGCTCATGAATATAATGGACGTTGGTTTAACGATATACGTGCCTATAATGTCAGTCGTGGCCAGGCTCCCGTAACAGCAGCTCCTGCCGAGGGCACTCCTTTCCCGCCACAGGATGCCAATTCTCCTTTCCCTCCTGCCCAGGAGCCAGCAGGTGAGGGTAGCACAGACGATCTGCCTTTCTGATGGAGAATTAAAATAGGATATCGCGCGTACATTATTTATATAATTAAATATAAGAACCAATATGCTAACACAACAAGACCTAAAACAGCTTGCTCAAAAGGGAATCTCTGAGCAGCAAATCGAGACGCAACTGGGACAGTTTAAGACTGGTTTCCCATTCCTGAAACTGGAAGCTGCTGCTGCTATTGGACATGGCATCGTGGCACCTAACTCAGATGAAGGAAGGAAGTATGTAGATGCTTGGCAGAAATATAAGGCTGCAGGCAAACGTGTGGTAAAGTTTGTACCCGCATCAGGTGCAGCCAGCCGCATGTTTAAGGACATGTTCGCTTTTGTGGATGCCGATTACGACAAGCCCACAACGGACTTTGAGAAGAAATATTTTGATAATATCGAAAAGTTCGCCTTCTATGGTGAGCTCGATGCAGCTTGTCAGAAAAACAATGGCAAGGGTATCAAGGCTTTGATTCAAGAGGGTAATTTCAAGGCTGTTGCTGCTAACATGCTGAAGGCAGAAGGACTGAACTACGGACAGTTGCCCAAGGGCCTGCTCTTGTTCCACAACTATCCGGAAGGTCCTCGTACTCCTATGGAGGAACACTTGGTAGAAGGTGCGCTCTATGCAGCTTCCAATGGTGAGGCGCATGTACACTTCACCGTTTCTCATGAGCACATGGAGCTCTTCAAGCAGAAGGTAGCTCAGAAAGCAGACATGTATGCCAAGAAATATGGTATTGCTTACGATATCACTTTCTCTGAGCAGAAGCCTTCTACGGATACTGTAGCAGCTAATCCTGACGGTACTCCATTCCGCAATGCTGATGGTTCCTTGTTGTTCCGTCCAGGTGGACACGGTGCGCTGATTGAGAACTTGAACGAAATAGATGCTGACGTTATCTTTGTGAAGAACATTGACAACGTGGTGCCTGATCGTCTGAAGGGCGACACCGTATTGTGGAAACAAATCATTGCTGGTGTGCTGGTTACCTTGCAGAAGAAAGCGTTCGAGTATCTTGAACTGCTGGATACCGGCAAATACAACCACGAGCAGATTGAAGAGATGATCCGCTTCGTGCAGCAAGACCTTTGCTGTCGCAAGGCTGATATCAAACAGTTGGAAGATGCCGACTTGGTTATCTATCTTCGCAAGAAGCTCAACCGTCCTATGCGTGTTTGTGGTGTCGTTAAGAATGTCGGCGAGCCTGGTGGTGGTCCGTTCCTGACCTATAATCAGGATGGTACTGTCAGCCTGCAGATTTTGGAGTCCAGCCAGATAGACAAGTCTAACAAGGAGTATATGGAGATGTTCACCAAGGGCACCCACTTCAATCCTGTTGACCTTGTTTGTGCGGTGAAGGATTATAAGGGTAATGCTTTTGACCTGCCAAAGTTCGTTGACCCGACAACAGGCTTCATTTCTCAGAAGTCGAAGAGTGGCAAGGAGCTTCAGGCTCTTGAATTGCCAGGACTTTGGAATGGTGCCATGAGCGACTGGTCAACCATCTTCGTCGAGGTTCCTCTCTCTACTTTCAATCCAGTAAAGACCGTTAACGACCTGTTGCGTGAACAGCACCAGTAAGCGCTTCGCTAGTTGAAAATTGATAGTTGATAGTTGATAATTAATGAACACAAGAACTTTATTAGCTATCGGAATGACTTCCATAACGATGCTAACATTAAACTCCTGCCAGCAGAATTCTCGCGAGAACCCTCTGTTGGCAGAGAGTTCTTTGCCCTTTGGTGCTCCCGATTTCAGTAAGATTCAGACTTCTGACTATCTTCCTGCCTTCGAGGCTGCTATCAAGGACAAACGTGAGAATATCCAGAAAATTGTAGATTGCCCTGATTCGGCTACTTTCGAGAATACCATCCTGCCTTTCGAGGACAGTGGTAAGTTGCTCGACCGTGTCTGTCGCACGTTCTTCCCTTTGGTAGATGCCGACAAGACTCCTGAGATTGGAGAAATTGAGAAAAAGGTACAGCCCATGCTGACCGACTTGGAGAATGAGATTTCATTTAACAAGGCGCTCTTTGAACGTATCCGTCAGGTCTATGACAAGCAGCACGACTCGCTGAAGGGTGAAGACCAGAAGCTGTTGGAGGAAATCTACAAAAGTTTCGTTCGCAAGGGTGCTCTGTTGCCAGAGGATAAGATGGAGCGCATGAAGGAGATTAACCTGCGCATCAGCGACCTCCAGCAACAGTGGGGCGACCAGCTTCAGGACGCCACCAACAATGCAGTGGTTTGGGTCGATAAGAAGGAAGACCTGGCTGGCTTGAGCGAAGCAGATATTGCCCAGTGTCAGAAGGATGCCGAGAGTCGTGGTGGCAAGGCCCCTTATGCCATTGTCATCGTCAACACCACTCAGCAACCCTTGCTAGCCAGTCTTGACAATCGCGACTTGCGCAAGAAAGTCTTCGAGGCCAGCATTCATCGTGCTGACGGCACCAATCCCAAGTATAACACTTTCCCGATTGTTAGCGAGATTGCCAAGCTTCGTGCTGAGCAGGCGGAGATTATGGGCTATCCCAACTATGCCGCTTACTCGCTGGAGAAGACGATGGCCAAGACTCCCGAGAATGTCTATGCTTTCCTGAAGAGTCTTATCAAGGAATATTCGCCAAAAGCTGATGCCGAGACAAAGGCCATTGAGGACTTTGCCCGCCAGAGTGAGGGTGCCGATTTCCAACTGCAGCCCTATGACCGCTTCTACTATTCTGCCAAGATGAAGAAGGCCATGCTGAATATCTCCGACGATGAGGTGAAGCCTTATTTCAATGTAGATAGCGTGTTGGTCAATGGCGTGTTCTATGCCGCCAACCTGGTCTATGGACTCACCTTCAAGGAGCGCACCGACATTCCGACTTATCATCCCGATATGCGCGTGTTTGAGGTCATCGACAAGGACGGCAAGCCTATGGCCCTGTTCTATGGTGACTACTACCGTCGTCCCACCAAGCGCGGTGGTGCGTGGATGGATGCCTTCCAGGAGCAGACCCATCGCTGGAACCTCATGCCCATCATCTTCAATGTCTGTAACACGGCTAAGGCCCCAGAGGGTCAGCCTTCCTTGCTGACGTGGGACGAGGTAACCACCATGTTCCATGAGTTTGGTCACGCCCTCCATGGCATCCTTTCTAATTGCGAGTATCAGACGTTGGCAGGCACCAATGTGGCCCGCGACTTTGTCGAGATGCCCTCGCAGTTCAACGAGTCGTTTGCAGCCATCCCTGAGGTGTTCGACCACTTTGCACGCCATTACAAGACGGGCGAGCAGATGCCTGCCGAACTGAAGGAACGCATGCTGAAGAGCATCACGTTCCAGACGGCTTATGCCTTGGGCGAGAACCTGGCGGCTACCTGCCTCGACCTTGCCTGGCACATGTTGCCTGCCAAGGATGTTCCTACACCCGACAAGGCTGCCGCTTTCGAGACCGAGGCTTTGCGCCAGATTGGGTTGCTGAACCCGCAGATTCCACCTCGCTACAGCACCAGCTACTTCAACCATGTTTGGGGTGGGGGCTATGCTGCCGGCTATTACAGCTATCTGTGGACGGAAGTCCTCGCTGTCAACATTGCCGATGTCTTTGCCCAGCGTGGCGCCCTGAAGCCCGAAACGGGTCAGGATATGCGCGACAAGATTCTCAGTCGTGGCAATACCGGCGACCTCATGCAGATGTTCTCCGACTTCACGGGTATGGCTCAGCCTGATGCCTCCAGCCTCCTCAAGGCTCGCGGATTGTAAACTGATGTCGCTTTTCAAATAACAGGACTTGCATGTTTTTATATGTAAGTCCTGCTTTTTATTATTTTTTCACGTAAAAAAGTAGCAATTTGTTTGCTGATTTCGCTGAAAATGTGTAATTTTGCAGCCGAAATTAAGAAAAATGGAGAAGAAATGATGAATCTAAACCTCATTAGCAACCTAATTATTATTCGACTGCGTAGCGTGGCCGGAGGTGATAAGGTGTGTATATGATAATAAAATAAGGTATGAAGATTGTGATATATGAGCCTTTCTCACTTCCGGGTGTGAAAGGCTTATTTTGTATTAATCCTTTAATGAGAAGTTGAACAATAAAAAAGATATAGCATTATGAGTGACAGATTGTTTATTTTCGACACTACGCTTCGCGATGGCGAACAGGTGCCTGGATGCCAGTTGAATACAGTTGAGAAGATTCAGGTGGCCAAGGCGCTGGAGCAGTTGGGCGTGGATGTGATTGAGGCTGGTTTCCCCATCAGCTCGCCAGGTGACTTTAACTCGGTGATTGAGATTTCAAAGGCTGTGACATGGCCTACCATTTGCGCGCTGACACGTGCCGTCCAGAAGGATATCGACGTGGCTGCCGAGGCTTTGCAGTATGCCAAGCGCAAGCGTATCCATACAGGTATCGGAACCTCGGACTCGCACATCAAGTACAAGTTCAATTCTAATCGCGAGGAGATTATAGAGCGTGGTGTTGCCGCTGTGAAATATGCCAAGAAGTTCGTGGAGGACGTCGAGTTCTACTGCGAGGATGCCGGTCGTACCGAGAACGAGTATCTGGCCCGGGTCGTAGAGGCTGTCATTGCCGCAGGTGCTACCGTAGTGAACATTCCGGATACAACGGGTTATTGTCTGCCACAGGAGTACTTCGAGAAAATCAAGTATCTGAAGGAGCATGTGTCCAATATTGACAAAGCCATCATCTCTACCCATTGCCACAACGACCTGGGTATGGCAACAGCCAACACCTTCAATGGTGTGATGGGTGGTGCCCGTCAGGTGGAGGTAACCATCAATGGTATTGGTGAGCGTGCAGGTAATACCTCACTCGAGGAGATTGCCATGATTCTGAAATGTCACAAGGGTCTGGGCATCGATACCAATATCAATACCACCAAGATCTATCCTACATCGAGAATGGTGTCCAGTCTGATGAACATGCCCGTTCAGCCTAACAAGGCTATTGTGGGACGTAATGCCTTTGCCCACTCCAGTGGCATCCATCAGGACGGTGTGCTGAAGAATGTGCAGACCTATGAGATTATGGACCCCAAGGATGTGGGTATCGACGACAACTCAATCGTACTGACAGCCCGAAGCGGTCGTGCAGCCCTGAAGCATCGCCTGCAAGTGAACGGCGTGGAGGTTGACGAGCAGAAGCTGGATAAGATTTACGAGAAGTTCCTGCAGTTGGCCGACCAGAAGAAGGAGGTGAACGATGCCGACGTGCTGATGCTGGCTGGTGCAGATACCGCTGAGGCTCATGCTGTTAAGTTGGAATTCCTGCAGGTTACTACTGGTAAGGGCGTGAAGAGTGTCGCTTCTATCGGACTGGATATCTCGAACCAGAAATTCGAGGCTGCTGCCTCTGGTAATGGTCCTGTGGATGCTGCCATCAAGGCTTTGAAGAAGATTATCATGAAGCAGATGACGCTGAAGGAGTTCACCATCCAGGCTATCTCGAAGGGCTCGGACGATGTGGGTAAGGTGCACATGCAGGTGGAATACGACGGTAGCCTGTATTATGGTTTTGGTGCCAATACCGATATCGTGACCGCTTCTGTCGAGGCTTATATTGACTGTATTAACAAATTTAAGAAATAGACCCACCATGAATACATTATTCGACAAAATCTGGGACAAGCACGTGGTGCAGGTCGTAGAAGACGGTCCCACTCAGCTATATATTGACCGCCTCTACTGTCACGAGGTAACATCGCCTCAGGCTTTTGACGGGATGCGTGCCCGTGGACTGAAGTGCTTCCGTCCCGACCATATTTATTGTATGCCCGACCATAATACCCCGACGCACGATCAGGACAAACCCATTGAGGACCCGGTATCTGCCAAGCAGGTTTCTGCCTTGGCGCAGAATGCCAAGGACTTCGGACTGACTCACTACGGAATGATGAACCCCTCGAACGGTATTATCCATGTGGTAGGTCCCGAGAAAGGCCTGTCGTTGCCGGGTATGACTATTGTTTGTGGCGACTCGCACACCTCTACACATGGCGCTATGGGTGCAGTAGCCTTTGGTATCGGTACTTCTGAGGTCGAGATGGTGATGGCTTCACAATGTATCCTGCAACAGAAGCCGAAGTCGATGCGCATCAACATCAACGGAAAGTTGCAGAAGGGCGTGACTGCCAAGGATGTCGCCCTCTACCTAATGTCGCAGTTGACCACTTCTGGTGCTACGGGTTATTTCGTGGAATATTCCGGCGATGTGGTGAAAGACATGTCGATGGAAGGTCGCCTGACGCTCTGTAACCTGTCGATAGAGATGGGTGCCCGCGGTGGTTTCGTGGCTCCCGACGAGGTGACCTTCGAATACCTGAAAGATAAGGAGTTTGCGCCCAAGGGTGAGGCGTGGGACAAGGCCGTGGCCTATTGGAAGACGCTGAAGAGCGGTGACGATGCCATGTTCGACAAGGAACTGACCTTCGAGGCCAAAGATATAGAACCCCGTGTTACTTATGGTACCAATCCCGGTATGGGCATTGGCATCACCGAATCTATTCCCCAGACCGCCCAAGAAGCCAAGTCGCCCGAGCAGGGTTTCCAGAAAGCCTTAAATTACATGGGCTTCAAGGCTGGCGAGAAGCTGTTGGGCAAGAAGATAGACTATGTATTCCTGGGTGCCTGCACCAATGGCCGCATCGAGGACTTCCGTGCTTTTGCCTCTATTGTTAAGGGTCGCAGGAAGGCCGACAACGTGGTGGCTTGGCTGGTGCCTGGCTCATGGGCTGTCGATCGTCAGATTCGTGAGGAAGGACTTGACAAGGTGCTTGAAGCTGCAGGCTTTGAGATTCGTCAGCCTGGCTGCTCGGCCTGTCTGGCCATGAACGACGACAAGGTGCCTGCCGGCAAGTATGCCGTATCCACCTCTAACCGTAACTTTGAAGGTCGTCAGGGACCTGGCTCACGCACCATTCTCTGCTCGCCCTTGGTAGCTGCCGCAGCTGCCGTTACTGGAGTAATAACCGACCCAAGAACATTATTATGAAACAGAAATTCAACGTTATAACATCTACTTGTGTACCCCTTCCTTTGGAGAATGTGGACACCGACCAGATAATCCCTGCCCGTTTCCTCAAGGCTACTACCCGTGAGGAGAAATTCTTTGGCGACAATCTCTTCCGTGACTGGCGCTACAATGCCGACGGCACAGTCAACAAAGATTTTGTACTGAATAATCCCACCTATGGAGGCTGCATCCTGGTGGCTGGCAAGAACTTCGGTTCCGGTTCCAGTCGTGAGCATGCTGCCTGGGCCATTGCCGGCTATGGATTCCGTGTGGTCATCTCGTCGTTCTTCGCAGATATTCATAAGAACAACGAGCTGAACAACTTTGTCCTGCCCGTAGTGGTTAGCGAGGCTTTCTTGGCTGAACTCTTCGAGAGCATCAAGCAGAATCCGAAGATGGAGGTCGAGGTTGATTTGCCTAACCAGACTGTCACCAATAAGGCTACCGGTAGGGTAGAGAAGTTCGAAATTAACGGATATAAGAAACATTGCCTGATTAACGGACTCGACGATATTGACTTCCTTGTGGAGAACCAGCAGAAGACCGAAGCATGGGAACAGCGCAACAAGTAAATAGCTATCAGCGCATACCTCCCTTCGTGGAGATTATGGACTCGACCTTGCGAGACGGAGAGCAGACCAACGGGGTCAGCTTTCTGCCTCATGAGAAGCTGGTGATGGCTCGTAAGTTGTTGCAGAACCTGAATGTTGACCGTATAGAGGTGGCTTCTGCCCGTGTTTCGGAAGGCGAGAAGGAGGCTGTTTCCATGATCTGCCGTTTTGCCGCCCAGATAGGCCGTTTGGATCGTGTCGAGGTGCTTGGCTTTGTGGATGGAGGAAAGTCTATCGATTGGATCAGCCAGTGTGGTGGCAAGGTCATCAACCTGCTGGCCAAGGGGTCTTTGAAGCATTGTACTCACCAGCTGCACAAGACCCCCGAGGAACATATTGCCGACCTCAAGCAGGAGTTAGCCTATGCCAAGCAGAAAGGGTTCTCGGTCAACCTCTACCTGGAGGATTGGTCGAACGGCATGAAAAATTCGCCCGACTATGTGTATCAGGTGATGGATGCGCTCACCTCTCACCTCTCACCTCTCACCCCTATCAAGCGTTTCATGCTGCCCGACACGTTGGGCGTGATGAACCCCTTGCAGGTCATTGAGTATTTCCGTAAGATGATGAAGCGTTATCCTGATGCTCATTTCGATTTCCATGCCCATAACGACTACGACTTGGCCGTTTCTAACTCGCTGGCCGCCGTGCTGAGCGGTGCCAAGGGACTGCACGTCACGGTCAATGGGCTGGGGGAGCGTTGTGGTAATGCCCCGTTGGCCAGTGTTCAGGCCATTTTGAAAGACCAGTTCCATGCCAAGACCAACATTGTGGAGAGCCAGTTGAATGACATCTCGCGCATGGTTGAGAGCTTCAGCGGTATTGCCGTGGCTCCCAATCAGCCTATCGTGGGTGAGAATGTGTTTACCCAGGTGGCTGGTGTTCATGCCGATGGTGATTCGAAGGACAAGCTCTACTACAACGAGCTGATGCCTGAGCGCTTTGGCCGTAAGCGTGAATATGCCCTGGGCAAGAATTCCGGTCGTGCCAATATTGCCAAGAACCTTGAGGAACTGGGATTGGAACTGACTCCGGAACAGACACGAAGGGTGACCCAGCGCATCACGGAGTTGGGTGACAAAAAGGAGATTGTTACCCAGGAGGATTTGCCCTATATTGTCAGCGATGTGTTGAAGCATGACGGCTCGGAGGATAGGGTGAAATTGATCAGTTATGTGGTGAATACTTCCTACGGTTTGAAGCCTGGTGCCAATATCCGTGTGGAGATCAATGGCAAACAGTACGAGGCAGGTTCTACGGGCGACGGTCAGTATGATGCTTTCGTGAAAGCCTTGCGCTATATCTATAAGAAATACCTGAACCGCACCTTCCCCATTCTGGCTAACTACCAGGTCAGCATTCCGCCGGGAGGTCGTACCGATGCGTTGGTACAGACCGTTATCACGTGGCATTACAAGGATAGTTTCCTGCGCACACGAGGACTGGATGCTGACCAGACGGAAGCCGCCATCAAGGCTACTTTCAAGATGCTGAACATTGTGGAGAATGAATTAACGAAATAACGATAAACAAACATAGAAAGAATATGAAACTGAAAATTGCCGTTTTACCGGGCGATGGAATCGGACCGGAGATTATGAAACAAGGTGTTGCTGTGATGGATGCTATTGCCCAGAAGTGTGGTCATGAGTTTACTTATGAGGAGGCTTTGGTGGGCGCCACAGCTATTGATGCGGTGGGCGATCCCTATCCTGAGGCAACCCACAACATTTGTATGAACGCCGATGCCGTGCTGTTTGCTGCTGTTGGCGACTTGAAGTATGACAACAATCCTACTGCCAAGGTTCGTCCGGAGCAAGGACTGCTGGCCATGCGCAAGAAGCTGGGCCTGTTTGCCAACGTCCGTCCAGTAGCCACTTTCGACTGCCTGTTGCATAAGTCGCCCTTGAAGGATGAGTTGCTGCGTGGTGCCGACTTCGTGGTGATTCGCGAGTTGACCGGCGGCATGTATTTTGGCGAGAAATATCAGGACAACGACAAGGCTTACGATACCGACATCTATACCCGTCCCGAGATTGAGCGCATTCTGAAGGTGGCCTTCGAGATGGCCATGACGCGCAAGAAGCACCTGACCGTTGTCGATAAGGCTAACGTATTGGCTTCCAGTCGCTTGTGGCGTCAGATTGCCAAGGAAATGGAGCCTCAGTATCCCGAGGTGAATACCGATTATATGTTCATCGACAATGCCTCGATGCGCGTGCTCACGGAACCTACCTTCTTTGATGTGGTGGTAACGGAGAACACCTTCGGCGACATCCTGACCGACGAGACCTCATGCATCACGGGCTCTATGGGCCTGCAGCCCTCTTCTTCGCTGGGCGAGCACACCCCGTTGTTCGAGCCTGTTCATGGTTCATGGCCTCAGGCAAAGGGGCAGAACTTGGCTAACCCGTTGGCACAGATCCTCTCTGCTGCCATGTTGCTGGAGCACTTCGGACTGAATGCTGAGGGTAAACTGATTCGTGAGGCTGTCAATGCTTCGCTCGATGCTAACGTTCGCACTCCTGAGATCCAGGTGGAAGGTGGTGCGAAATATGGTACCAAAGAGGTCGGCGCATGGATTGTAGATTATATCAAAAAGGCATAATCCTGTTTGTACTGTGTGTTGCTGTGGTACAGCAGCACACTCTACAGGCTCAGTCCAATGAGAGCCAACGTTGGCGCGACTCGCTGACCGTGCTCAACAAGCTGATAGAGACACAGCCCTGGTCCACCGATGTGCACCTGCGCAAGGCTGCTGCCAATCTGCAGTTGAAGCAATGGCAGTATGCTATTGACGAGTACGGCCTCGTTCTGCAGAAGGAGCCTCACAACCCTGCTGCCTTGTTCTATCGCGCCTATGCCAATACGCACTTGCGCCATTTCGACTTGGCCAAGAACGACCTGAACGACCTGCTGATAGTGGTGCCCAACCATTTTGAGGCCCGTCTCTCGCTGGCCATTGTCTTGCAGCAGCTGGGACGCAAACAAGAAGCCTTGGACCAGCTGAACCAGACCATCCAGATGCATGCTGACTCGGCTGTGGCCTATGCCGCACGAGCCAATGTGGAGCGTCAGATGAAACTGGACGATGCCGCACTCTACGACTGGGAGAGAGCAGAACAGCTGGCTCCTCGCGATCCTACCTATGTGGTGTCGCATGTCGATTTGCTGTTGGTGTTGGAGCGCAGGACGGAAGCCCGTAAGGTGCTCGACGCAGCCGTCAGGCGTGGCATTGCCCGTGGCATGTTGCTGGAGTGGTATGAAAAATGTAAAAGATAAATGAAAAAGACTGTTTTGCAAATACTTGATAAGATTCGCAAGTTCAAGATTCCCACTGAACGCCAGTATGTCGTGGGCTTTGCGATACTGGTTGCCTTGCTGGCCATGGTTCATTTCCTCACCCAGGAGAATGCTCCTGAGCAGGAGGTGCAGGTCGATCTGGCCAGCCTGACCATCGACAAGCCCCATCGCATCTGGAGTGTTCCCAATTATAAGAATGCTTTTCCCGACGGTCAGGACGTCCAGATCCTGGCTGCAGAAAAGTGGGGCGTCCGTCCGGTGCAGAATCGCGAGAATGCCGAGAAGCGCAAGAAGGAACTGGTGTATATCGGTGCCAGTCCTTACTATCATGTTGACAACCTGCGCAGCTCCATTCCCTATCTGGTGCCCCGTGCTGCCGTGCTGTTGCAGGACATCGGACAGTCTTTCTACGACAGCCTCTATGTGAAGGGTGTTCCCTTGAACCAGCTGATTGTTACCAGCGTCATGCGCTCGATGGACGATGTCGCCAAGTTGCAGCGCCATAACCAGAATGCCACGGAGCGTTCGTGTCACCTTTTCGGCACCACTTTCGATATCTGTTATAACCGCTACCACCCCGTGGTGAAGCCCGTTCGCGACGATACTCTGAAGTGGGTGCTCTCCGAAGTGTTGCGCGACATGCGCCAGCAGGATCGCTGCTATGTGAAGTACGAGGTGAAACAAGGCTGTTTCCACATTACCGTCCGATAAGACAGAGAAGCAGTTACTAAGCCGAAGATGATGTCCTCAATCTCCGCATCCGCGTTGCCCCGTAACATGCCCTTATCACGAAATAACCCTGCCTTATGCAAAAATAAGGCAGGGTTATTTGGCAGTTTTTGTTTGGCTTAATCTGCCTTAAAATACTCCTGAAGCTCTGCTGTCGCGCTTCCCTCGGCATTGGGCAGGTCGCGGATAATCTGACCGTGTTCCAAGAGGGCGATGCGGGTGGAGATATCTATGGTGTGCTGCAGGTTGTGGCTGGAGATGATGATGGTGGCACCCGTCTCGCGGTTGTAGTCGGTGAGCAGGTGCTTCAGGACCAGCTGAGAGGTGGGGTCGAGGAAGTTGAAGGGCTCGTCGAGAATGACAGTCGTGGGTCGGCGGAGTAGGGCGGAGATGATGCCCACCTTCATCTTGTTGCCAGCAGAGAGGTTGCGGATGAGCTTCTTCTGACCGAAGATCTCGCCGTTGGCAAAGCGCTCGAAGTCCTTCAGGCGCTCGTCAACCTCGGGCTGGGTCATGCCCGACACCTTGCCCAGGAAGGCGAAATACTCCTCGGGGGTGAGGAAGTCGATGAGGAACCCCTCGTCGATGTAGGCACCGACATAACGCTTCCAGGCTTCGCTCTCGACGGGGTTGATGTCATTCTGGGCAGGCTGGTCGATGGCTGTACGCCTGAATGAATAGAATACGGCGCCCTCATCAGCTTGAATCAGGTCGAGGAGCAGGCGGAATAGGGTGGTCTTACCAGCTCCGTTGTTACCAACCAGTCCGAGGATGTCGCCATCGTTGATGGTAAACGAAGGAATGTCGCAGGCGCATGTATCGCCAAACTGTTTCTTGAGATTAGTAATGGTAATCATAATTCCTAATTTCTAATTACTAATTTCTACTTTATACAAGTCCTCTTCCGTGACAGTTCTTGAACTTCTTGCCAGAGCCGCAGGGACAAGGATCGTTACGTCCGGGCAGCTTGTCCTTGATGATAGGCGTGCGAGGCTGCTGGGCACGGGTGTCCTGAGCAGCAGCGGCAGCCTGGTTGGGGTCGGTCATCTGCTCCTGTGTCAGGTTCTGCTTCGACTCGGTGTACTGCTGGCGCTGGGTGTGCTGCTCGGGAGCAGCCTCCTGCACCTGCTGCATCTCAGGAATCTGGGCGCGCATGAGGATGCTGACAGAGCGGTTGTTCATGGTGTTCACCATGTTGTCGAACAGCTTGACGCTCTCCAGCTTGAAGATGAGCAACGGGTCTTTCTGCTCGTAGCTGGCGTTCTGCACGGAGTGCTTCAACTCGTCCAGCTCGCGCAGGTTCTCCTTCCAGGCATCGTCGATGATGTGGAGCAGAATCTGCTTCTCAAACTCCTTCACTACCGACTTACACTCGGTGTCGTAGGCCTCTTTCAGGTTACAGGGGATGTTGTACATCTTGCGACCGTCGGTCAAGGGCACTACGATGCGCTCGTACATGTGGCCCTGGTTCTCGTAAACCTGCTTGATGACGGGGATGGCCACCTCCTGTACATGTTCCATCTTGCGCTTGAAGTTGCCCATAGCCACCTGGAAGGACTCCTCGGCCAGTTCCTCGTGGTTCTTGTTGATGAACTCGTCGCTGGTGAAGGGACACTCCATGGCGAATATCTTGATGAACTGCTCCTTGCAGCCCTCGTAGTCGTTCTGCTCGATGATGTTGACCACGCGGTCCCAGATGGTGTTTGAAATATCCATGCCAATGCGCTCACCCATCAAGGCGTGACGGCGCTTGCTGTACACCACGGTACGCTGTTTGTTCATGACATCATCGTACTCCAGCAGTCGTTTACGGATACCGAAGTTGTTCTCCTCCACCTTCTTCTGGGCGCGCTCTACCTGCTTGGTAATCATGGAGCTCTCCAGCATTTCGCCCTCCTTGAAGCCCAGCTTGTCCATCACGGTGGCAATACGCTCAGAACCGAACAGGCGCATCAGCTTGTCTTCCAGCGAGATGAAGAACAGGGAAGAACCCGGGTCACCCTGACGACCGGCACGACCACGCAACTGGCGGTCCACACGGCGTGACTCGTGACGCTCGGTGCCGATGATGGCCAGACCGCCGGCGGCCTTCACCTCGGGCGACAGCTTGATATCGGTACCACGACCGGCCATGTTGGTGGCGATGGTCACGGCACCCTTGCCGTTGGTCGACTGACCGGCCAGAGCCACGATGTCGGCCTCCTTCTGGTGCAACTTGGCGTTCAGCACCTGGTGGGGAATACCCTCGCGCTTGCCCGTCTCGGGATTCACATACATATCGAGCATGCGAGAGAGCAGCTCTGAGATTTCCACGGAGGTCGTACCAATCAGGGTGGGGCGGCCTGCGTTACGCATCTTGACAACCTCCTCGATGACAGCGTGATACTTCTCACGGGCCGTCTTGTAGATACGGTCGTCCATATCGTTGCGGATAACGGGCTTGTTGGTGGGAATCTCCACCACATCCAGTTTGTAGATGTCCCAGAACTCGCCAGCCTCGGTAGAAGCAGTACCGGTCATACCAGCCAACTTGTGGTACATGCGGAAATAGTTCTGCAGGGTGATGGTGGCAAAGGTCTGTGTGGCAGCCTCTACCTTCACGTGCTCCTTAGCCTCTACAGCCTGGTGCAGTCCGTCGCTCCAGCGGCGGCCCTCCATGATACGGCCTGTCTGCTCATCGACAATCTTCACCTCGCCGTCAATCACCACATATTCGTCGTCCTTGTTGAACATGCAGTAAGCCTTGAGCAACTGCTGCAAGGTGTGTACACGCTCGCTCTGTACGGCATAGTGCTGCAACATCTCGTCTTTCTTGTTCACGCGCTCCTCGTCCGTCAGTTTGGTGTCACCCTCCAGGGCCGACAGCTGACCCGTGATGTCGGGCAGCACGAAGAGCTCGGCGTCGTTCACCTGGTTAGCCAGCCATGCGGTACCCTTATCGGTCAGGTCGCAGGAGTTCAGTTTCTCATCGACCACAAAGAACAAAGGCTCGGTCACCTCGGGCATGCGGCGGTTATTGTTCTCCATATAGATGCCTTCGGTCTTGAGCATGCCGCTCTTGATGCCGTCCTCGGAAAGGAACTTGATGAGGGGCTTGTTCTTAGGCATTGACTTGTGTGAACGGTAAAGAGCCAGGAAACCTTCGTCCATCAGCTTCTGGTCGTTCTTCTCGCGGCCTTCGCTGATTTTCTGCTTGGCTTCTGCCAGATACTGGGTGGCCAATTGCTTCTGCACACCCACCAGTTTCTCAACCAGGGGCTGATACTCCTCGAACATCTGGTCATCGCCCTTGGGCACAGGACCTGAGATAATCAGCGGGGTACGGGCATCGTCAATCAACACGGAGTCAACCTCGTCGACGATGGCGTAGTTGTGTGCTCGCTGTACCAGGTCGGCAGGCGAGATGGCCATGTTGTCACGCAGGTAGTCGAAACCAAACTCATTGTTCGTACCAAAGGTGATGTCAGCCTGATAAGCTTTGCGACGGGCTTCAGAGTTAGGCTGGTGCTTGTCGATACAATCTACAGAGAGTCCGTGGAACATGTAGAGCGGGCCCATCCACTCGGAGTCACGCTTGGCCAGATAGTCGTTCACGGTTACTACGTGAACACCATTACCCGTCAGGGCGTTCAGGAATACAGGCAGGGTAGCCACGAGGGTCTTACCTTCACCCGTAGCCATCTCGGCAATCTTGCCTTGATGCAGAACGACACCGCCAAACAACTGAACGTCGTAGTGAATCATCTCCCACTTTAGGTCGTTGCCACCGGCAGTCCAGTGGTTATGGTAGATAGCCTTGTCGCCGTCAATGGTGATAAAGTCCTTCTTGGGATCAGCAGCCAGCTCACGGTCGAAATCGGTGGCTGTGACGATGGTCTCTTCGTTTTCGGCAAAGCGGCGAGCCGTCTCCTTGACAATGGAGAATACCTCAGGCATTACTTCGTTGAGCGCCTTCTCGTAGATGTCCAGCACTTCCTTCTCCAGCTTGTCTATCTGGGCAAAGATGTCGGCACGCTCGTCAATGGGAGTCTCCTCGATGGTTGCCTTCAGTTTCTCAATCTCTTCTTTCTGTTTCAGGGCTGAGTCCTGTACCTGGCGCTGAATGTCCTTAGTGCGCTGGCGCAGCTGGTCATTGTTCAGCTTCTGAACTGCTGGGTAGGCGGCTTTTACCTGCTCTACCATTGGCTGAATCAGTTTCATGTCACGTGATGACTTGTCGCCAAACAATGAGCGTAAAATCTTGTTGAAATTCATATCTTTTTTCTTGTTATATTCTTATTTATATTTATTCGGGGTGCAAAATTACTAAAAAATTTCGTAACTCCGCACAAATTTCCGATAACTTCTTTGTTATTTCTGCGCTTTTATCTTCAGATTCGCATAGCATTGCATCAGCAAACACAATGCCAGCACGTGAATTCCCTCGGCGTAGATCTGGAAAAAACTGCCAATAAGGAACAAAACAGCCAAGATGGCAGAAATCGCCCAATAGCGTGTCTGTCTTCTTCTGATGACAGGCCAAAGAAACAACAAGGGCAGGGGATTAAGCAGGATTATCTGCAGGTTAAGGCTGACGGTCGGATGCTGTGAGAAAAGCATCAATGTCAGCACGATGCCGAAGGTGCCGACAGCCAGCATCAGCAGCACGTCCCAAACGATGAAAACCCTTTTCTTGCGCCATTCAATGAAGAAGATGACGAGCCCTATAGCCAACAGGACGGCGGCACAGGACAGGGGAGTCAGGGGAAAGCCTTCCTGAACGATTTGTACGCCGGCAGGTACTGCTATCCTTCGTTCTTTGATCAGTGGACGGTAGGTTCCTTCGCTATAGATCTGGGCGTGGTCAAAGTCATAGAGAAGGTTGCCTGGCAGGAATTCCTGTTGGCGCAAATCGGTCTTGAAATCGGCTTTGATACCCAGTAATAAATCATTACCAAATCGGGCCCATGGATTGTTCCTTGTCATGCCATGAACCATCTCCCTATACGATGGCGTATAGTTCTCACGCCCAGCATATTCTATTTTCCCGTTAATGCAATTCTCGATAATATCTCTGGCCTTTGTCGTACAGTTGCTATAGAAGAAATTATAACGATAAATTTTGTTCTCTGGACGAAGGTTCATGGCCAATGCTTCATGCAGTATCAGTTTCTCTTCTGCAGTCAGGTTAAGCACCTGTTCTGTCACCATGCTGCCAAAACGTCGGTACTCCTCCAAGAAGTACTTATAAGGGTAGGCTCCCAGCTCGTAGTCCGTCAGTCCGAACACGAAACGAGCCACGAAGTGGGGCTTCTTGAAGTCGAACACACCGTAATTGAAAGCTAAGTCGAAACCTCCGGGCCTTAAATCGTGATATCTGATGGCTGTGTGGCCATAGAGGCTATATACCTCGTCGTGCGGCTGACAGGTTAAAAGACTGATTTCCACAGAGTCCATCGGGGTTAGGTCTTCCTGGGCTGCAACTGGTATGGAAGACACTATAGTCAATGTTATAAAAACCCCTTTCAGAGCATTAAAAATAATTTTTAAATGTTTCACGATGCAAAATTAACCTATATTTTCCACTTAACGTGCGTTTGTTTCGTTTTTTTTTGATAATTTTGCACGCTGAATTTGAAATGCAATAAGAGTAATCAATGAAGAAACGTATATTTTCAGGCTTGCTGCTGGGTGCTTTCTCCCTCGTTTCTACGGCGCAGGTGAGCAACACACTGTCTCCTTACAGCCAGTTTGGCTTAGGTGTCTTGGCGGACCAGTCGCAAGGGTTTAATCGTGGCATGGGTGGACTGGCTATCGGACTTCGTAATGGTAAGATCGTGAATATGCAGAATCCTGCCTCTTATTCAGCCATCGACTCGCTGACCATGATATTCGATGCTGGTGTGTCCGGACAGATAACCAACTTCAAGGAAGGTGGACGCCGCGTGAATGCCAAGACGGGACACTTCGACTACATCGTATCTGCTTTCCGTTTGTTACCCAAGGTGGGTGTCAGTTTTGGTGTAGTCCCTTATTCTAATATAGGTTATAACTATTATTCCGCAGACTACAATAACGCAGAGTCGCTGAGCAGCAGCTACTTCAACGTGAACCAATATGGTGACGGCGGCTTCAGTCAGGCTTATGTGGGCTTTGGCTGGGAAGTGATAAAGGGTCTCTCTGTAGGTGCCAATATCTCTTATTTCTGGGGTAAGTACACCAAGACGGTAACCGTTGTCAACAGCGACACTTACGTCAACACGCTTTCCAAGGAGTATTCCACCTCAGTGACCAGCTACAAGCTCGATTTCGGCGTGCAGTACCAGCGACCATTGGATAAGGACAACCTGTTGACAGTAGGTGCCACCGTAGGTCTGGGACATCAGTTAGGCGCAGAGGCCTTGCTTGTCTCCACTAACTACGATAACCTGAACTCCATCACCTATTCTACAAGAGACAGCGTTCCTGATGCTTTCAAGTTGCCCTTTACTTTTGGCGTGGGTGCCACCTTGCTTCATAAGAACAGGCTGACGGTAGGTGTGGACTATAGTTTTCAGAAGTGGGCCAACATGGACTATCCCGTACAGACCACCAATGTGACTCCAGACCATAAGCTCGGCTACCAGCTTGTAGGCTCCCAGCTTCTCGATCGTCATAAGATTACGCTGGGTACCGACTGGGTGCCCAATCCCACGGGACGGAAATATTTCAGCCACGTTCATTATCGCTTTGGTGTTTCGTATGCTACACCTTATTATAATGTAAATGGGGTGAAAGGACCTCGTGAGATAAGTGTCAGCGCCGGTTTCGGCATTCCTCTGGTCAACACGTGGAACAACCGTTCTACGCTCAATATCAGTGCACAATGGGTTAACCGCTCGGCTGACAATCTGGTTAAAGAGAATTCGTTCCGACTCAATATCGGCCTGACGTTCAATGAACGTTGGTTCGCTAAGTGGAAGGTAGATTAAAATTAATGAGAAGTGAGGAATGAGTAATGGGAAATTAAAATGTAGAAATAAGAAGTGGGAGGTGCATTCTTTTGCATTTCTCATTGCTCATTTCTCATTCCTCATTTGTTTTGTTGCCTGCAGCGAAACAGTCAGTCATACGGCTCCTGCTATCAACGAGCGCGACTCTGCCTCTATGATGGTGAGCTATGGTGTGAACACGCTCATCAGCGATTCGGGTGTCATCAAGTACAGGATTGTCACGGAGCGGTGGGATGTGAACACCGTCAAGAACCCTCCCCGTTGGACTTTCGAGAAAGGCATCTTCATGGAGCAGTTCGACCCGCAGTTCCACATCGAAGGCTATATCCAGGCAGATACCGCCTGGTATTACGACCAGCAGAAGCTGTGGGAGTTGCGTGGCCGTGTATATATCCGCAATGTCAATGGCCTTGTGTTCCGTAGCGAGGAACTTTTCTGGGATGGTATCAAGCATGAGTTCTATTCCCATAAGTTCTCGCGTGTGGTTACGCCGGAAAGGACGATGGAGGGAACCTTTTTCCGCAGCGACGAACACATGACGCACTATGAGGTGACCAACTCTGTGGGTTCTTTCCAGGCTTCAGACATGGAGCCCGAACCTGCTCAGCCAACACCTGTCCAGCCTGTAACAGGTGGAGCCGCCAAGCCTGACACGGCTAAGGTGGAAATTCCTGTCCGCAAGGCAGCAACCCGTCATAAGGCAACACAAAAACCCAATTTCCAACCATGACACAACTTATCATAGGACTGATTATAACGATGGTCTTCTCCGCCTTCTTCTCGGGTATGGAGATAGCCTTTGTTTCCAGCAACAGGCTGCGTGCTGAGATGGACCGCGAGAAAGGTGGCCTCTCCCAGCATGCCATAGAGATATTCTATCGAAACCCCAGCAATTTTGTATCTACGATGCTGGTGGGTAACAATATTGCTCTGGTCATCTATGGTATCCTGTTCGCCAAGATCTTCGACGAGACGCTGTTCTATGAACTCAGCGACGGGGCTCGTGTAACTTGCGACACGCTGCTTTCCACGGCGGTGGTGCTCTTTACCGGCGAATTTCTGCCCAAAACCTTCTTTAAGTCCAATCCCAATACCATGCTCACCATCTTTGCAGTACCCGCCTGGATTTGCTATGTGGTGCTCTGGCCCATCTCCCGTTTCTCCACCATGTTGTCACGGGGCATCCTCCGACTGGTGGGGGTTAGGATGCCCAAAGAGTCAGAGGGAAAGGAGTTCACGAAGGTTGACCTTGACTATCTGGTACAGTCCAGTATTGACAATGCCAAGGACGACGACGAGATAGAGGAGGAGGTGAAGATATTCCATAATGCACTTGACTTCCACGATACCAAGGTGCGCGACTGTATGGTGCCACGAACGGAGATTGTGGCGATTGATATCGACGAGTGTACCATCGAGGAACTGAAGCAGAAGTTCGTTGATAGCGGACATTCCAAACTGGTGGTTTATCGCGAGGACATCGACCATATCATCGGGTATATCCACTCTTCTGAACTGTTCAAACCCTTTACCGATATTGCCAAGCATGTGCAGACGATGCCTTATGTGCCGGAAACCATGGCAGCCCAGAAGATGATGCAGACCTTCCTCCAGACGAAAAAATCGCTGGGTGTGGTGATTGACGAGTTTGGTGGTACCAGCGGACTGATCTCCTTGGAGGATATCGTAGAGGAGATTTTCGGCGACATTGAAGACGAGCACGACAATACCAAATACGTGGCCAAGCAGCTTAACGAACATGAGTATGTGCTGTCTGCCCGCTTGGAAATCGAGAAGGTTAACGAACTGTTTAACCTGAACTTGCCGGAAAGTGACGAATACATGACCGTCAGCGGACTCATCCTCCACGAATACCAGTCGTTCCCTAAGCTGAACGAGGTGGTTAAATTCGGGCATTTTGAGTTCAAAATTATCAAGAATACGCAGACAAAAATAGAACTTGTACGGCTAAAAGTCTGCGAGTGAAGCATTTTTTCACGAAAAGTTGCCGTTAATTCGTGCAAATTTCGTAATTTTGCAGGCTGAATTTGAGAATANNAAAATCAGAAGCTGGGGACCAGTACTCGCTACGGTGATTGGTCTGGCCCTTTTTGCATTCATCGCTGAAGAGATGTTCCGCTCTTGCGAGGCTACAAGCAACGAGCGTCGTCAGCAAGTAGGCGAAGTGTTAGGTAAGAAAATCTCAGTACAGGACTTCCAGAATCTCGTTGACGAGTATCAGGAAGTCATCAAGATGACCCAGGGTCGCGACAACCTCTCTGAGGAAGAGCTCAACCAGGTGAAGGATCAGGTTTGGCAGCAGTTTGTCAACAACACCATCCTGGAGACCGAGGCTAAGAAGCTGGGTCTGACCGTTACTGATCAGGAGATGCAGAACCTGCTGAAGGCTGGTACCAATCCCATGCTCATGCAGACTCC
>LXOW01156895.1_pt1 | contig 39974 bp, 31 predicted proteins | sample 1368591 | NCBI WGS metagenome assembly LXOW01 (sample SAMN04884650, study PRJNA319009) | bovine gut metagenome | isolation source: Cow rumen | host: Bos taurus | place: Italy: Legnaro (PD) | collected 2014-07-09
GGCCTCCACCCCGGCACCTACGTCGTGGCCGTGGCCACCGCCGCCGGCACCGCCACCCGCAAGCTCACCGTGGAGAGGTGAGAGACTGCAAAAAATAATTCTCAATTCATGAATTTTATGTAAATTTGCATTTGTTTTTATTGAAGGAAGAATGACGTTACTCATTGTGTTTCTGCTAGGTGCGATGTCAATATCGTTCCTGTGCTCTATACTGGAATCGGTATTGATGTCCACCCCGCTTAGTTATATCTCCATGCGCGAGGACGAGGGCTACAAGGCCGCCCCGCTCTTCAAACGCTACAAGCAGGACAACGCCCGCGCCATCGCCGCCATTTTGATCCTCAATACCATAGCTAATACCATCGGTGCTGCGGGCGTAGGCTACCAGACCACCGAGGCTTTCGGCAACGAGTGGTTTGGCTTGGTCTCAGCAGTTACCACAGTACTCATCTTGATTTTCAGCGAAATCATCCCCAAAACCATCGGCACCAGCCAGTGGCGTCACTTGATGGGCTTTACCGCGTATACCATTCGCGGCCTCATCTTTATACTCTATCCCATCGTTGTGGTGGTACAATGGATCACCAAACTCATCGCCAAGAAGGACGAGGAGGAAACCGCCGTCTCCCGCGAGGAGGTCGCCGCTATGGCCGATATGGGCGAGGACGAGGGCGTCATCGATGAGGACGAAAACAAGATTATCCAAAACGTTATCAAACTTAATGATATCAAAGCCTACGACGTGATGACCCCGCGTGTGGTCGCAGCCACAGCCCCCGAAAACATGACCCTCAAAGACTTCTATCGCAACGACGAGTATAGCCACTTCTCTCGTATCCCCGTCTATGCCGACGAGGAGGATTTCATCACCGGCTATGTACTTCGCAGCGAAGCCCTTGAGGAACTGGCCGAGGACCACTTCAAGAAAACCCTCGGCGAAATCAAACGCACCATTCCGCTCTACAACGAGGAAATGTCTGTGGCTGACATCTGGGACAGCCTATTGAAACACAAGGAGCAGATTGCCGGCATCATCGACGAATTCGGCTCTTTCCAAGGCATTATCACCCTCGAGGACATCATCGAGACCATCTTCGGACTCGAGATTATCGACGAGAGCGACGAGGTGGCCGACATGCAGCAGTATGCCCGCGAGCGCTGGCAGAAACGCCAAAGCCGCTTCAAAGAAATCATTCTTCCAGAATAACGGAGCACCGACAAAAAACGTCGATTCCCAATATCTCACATAGTTGCTTTATTTCTTATCCCCTTTCTCTCCAAACAGGCACCAGCGGATAAGAGGCACCCTGTGTAGGCACTCATAGAGAAGCGGCGAAAGGGTGAAGACGGCGACAATGAGGATAATATACATCGCCACGGGCGGCAGCTGGGTGTAGACCTTCATCATGTAGCCGAAGCTAACAACCACCAGATAGTGAACGATATAGAATCCGAAACTACTGCGTGTCATATAGCCGGCAAAGCGTCCGGTGCGGTCGAACCTGGCCTTGAACCATCCCATTACGGCCAGACACATCATCCAGCCATAGAGGCAGTTGAGCGGGTCGACGAGATAATATGGCGTTGTGTTGTCCTGGCCAAAAGTGGTTGCAATCAGAATGATGCCAAAAATCACAGCGGCAGCCATATTCGCTATCCAGTATTTGCCTAGCCATTCCTGCACCTTGTCGTGTGAGAAGAAATAGTAACCCAACAGAAATGGTATGATATAGAAGAGAGGCTTGTAGAGGTTCCAAAGACCATCGAGACTTTCGGGCCGCGGATTGAAGATGAGGGTTAGCTCACCCAGCAAGAAAAGCAAGAAAAACAGTTCAATCCAGATATTGCCACTTATTGCATCGTTCCACTTTGCATCACTTAATTTCCCGCACCACTGGTAAAGACGGTCTCTCCTGTCAATCTTTCTTAGCAGCAGAAGTATCAGCGAGAAGAGCCACAAGTCCTGGATAAACCACAGCGGGCCTATACCGCTGAAGGCCCACATGAAGAACTTAGCTGGCTGGGGTATGCTGGCCAGCACGTCGACTCCAGCCACACGGGTATTGAAATAGCCCGTCATCCACTGGAACATCAGCAGACCGATGGTGGCTGGAACCAAGAGTTTGCGGGTACGGGATTTCAACCATTCTTTTGCTGAATGCTTTTCTAGCGAATAACGGGCACTGATGCCCGCAAGCAGAAACAGCAACGGCATGAACCAGGGATAGAGAATATACATCAATGTGTCCTGATACTGCGGTCCGTCACCAAAACCGCCAATGCCACCAAAGACACCTTTGTTATTGTAGAAATAGATAACATGGTAGAGTAGCACCAGTAATACCGTTACCCATCGCAAATTGTCAATCCAATTTCTTCTCATGATATAATTTTATAGGTTATGGGGTATACAGGGGTTGTTAAGACACATGATTCGCACAGGTTTATCTGATCCGAGCTGCAGCCGACTGCAGTAGTTAATATCGTCTGTGTCGCGAAAACCACTTTTCTCCATCACGCGACCAGAGGCAGGATTGTCAAGGAAGAAGTCACCCCAGAGAGTTTGAAAACCCTTCTCGCTAAAGCAATAGTCTATCAACAAGCGCAATGCCTCTGAACAGATGCCCATGTTCCAATAGGGCCGTGCTATCCAGTAGCCCACTTCAGCATCGTTCTCTCCGATTTTGATGTTGCTTTCGCCACAGACAAGGTAGCCCATGCAACCAATAGCTTCGCCCGTCTCTTTCAGTTCTATAGCCCACATGTGGTCGCTGTTGAAGAGCGTGCGAATAATCTCCAGACTCTCCGTCACGCTTTTATGTGGTGGCCAGCCAGCACGAGGCCCTACCTCGGGGTCGCTGGCATATTTATATAACGCCTCAGCATCGCTCTCCATCCATGGACGAAACACTAATCTGTCGGTCTGCATGACTAGCTTCGTTTTTTGGGGCGAACGGGAGCAACTATTCTTCATGATAAAGATTGCTTTTCAATAATCTCAACTTTCTCCTCGAGCGGCAAAGTGCCATCAATCCAATGGATGATTACACCATTGCGTTCCATGTGACGGAACCATGTCATTTGCCGTTTGGCAAAGCGGCGTATGTCGGTGAAAAGGTCGCGGAAAAGGTCTTCTTTTGTGCACTCACCCAATAAGTAACGGGTTACATGACGGTATTCAAGGCCATAGCGCATGAGCCTTTCTGGCGACACCCCCTGGTCGAGCAAACGCTGTACCTCATTGGTCATCCCTTCCTCCATACGACGGCGAAGACGGGACTCAATGCGGTCGATGACAACCTGACGTGGCAATAAAATACCGTAGATACAATGTTGCATCTTGGGCAGACGGGTATAAGCTGTAGGGTGCTGCCGGGCGAACTCCTGTATCTCAAGAGCACGAACAAGGCGCTCACGCGTCTCGGTATCAGTATGGTTATGTAGTTTAATGTATGAGGACAATCGTGCAGCAAGTTCCTCATCTCCATAGCCTTCAAGGCTACGGCGATATGCAAGGTTCACTGGGGCGTCGGCTAGATGATAACCACGTACCACAGCATCTATGTAGAGGCCTGTACCTCCACAGAGAATAGGCTGACGTCCGCGTGAGAGGATATCCTCGAAAGCCACCTTAAAGTCGTTGAGAAAACGGTAAGCACTGTATTCCTCGCCAGGGTCACAGATATCTATTAAATGATACGGAATATGGATACCACAATGGTCATAGTCGGCGAGATCCTTGCCCGTACCGATGTCCATGCCGCGGAAAACTTGTCTCGAGTCGGCACTGATAATCTCACCACCCATACGATAGGCCACCTCGGAAGCCAGGACAGTCTTCCCTGTGGCTGTGGGGCCAAGGATAGTGATGAGTTTAGTCATCAAGGAAGATAAGCTTGGAACGCTGCTTGTCGAACTCGTAATTGCCGAACTGCTGTAATCCGATACGGTTGATAATGAACTTATAGTCAATTCCCTTAATAACGATAACCTCGACATTCTGGCGACGTTGCTCACCTATCTGCATTGTCTTGAAGATTATGGTAGTGCGATCAAGAATGTTACCCTCTGGATCAAAGGAGTGGTCGCGCAAGGGGAAGTCTTCCTTGGTAAGGCGCTGCTGATAGAGCAGATTCATGGCTTCCTCCCACGAGATGGCAATGGGCTCAGTATAGCGTTCATCGATGAGCATGGGCACTTGGAATCCATTGGCAATACATGTTATCTCACCGCTAGTGGAATTAATCATAGTGACATAAAGTGTGCTCTCGTCGTGGACGATAGTGGGCTGTATTTCAACCTCCTCATCGCTTGTACGGTTCACCAAGTCGACCACCTTGCCGTCAACAGTCTTGGGTTTTTCGGCAACAGTCATGTTCTCAACCATAGCACGGGGCACGTAATCTTCACGGAGCACGAGGAACTCGATTCGACGATTGAGGGAATGAGCGGCTTGTTGGTGATCGCCACTGAGGGTGGCGATATAGTCGCACTCCATAACGGTACCTGCGGAGAATTCATATTTTTTCCCGTTGAGAGTCACGACAACATCCTCATCAAGCACACGGGGCACGCGATCAGCATAGCCCTTGGCCACCAATCGTTCACGCTCAATACCGCGACTAACGAGATAGTCTACCACGCTTTGTGCACGGCGCTGCGAGAGCGTGTCGTTGGTAAGGCCCACATAGGGCTGACAGTCAGTATGTGAGCGTATTTCCACTACGAGATTAGGGTTGTTCTCCATGACAAGATAGAGATCCATCAAAGAATCCATAAACTGTGCCTGCAGATCGGTCTTGGCCAGTTCAAATTGAATCTTGGGCAACACGATGGGACGACGCGGCACAGGTTCCATGCGATAGTCGTGGACGATAGTCTTGTTAGTGGTATAACCACGAGTACTCTCAGTCCCCTCTATACTGTAATAACCTTGTTTTGAGAGGTACATCTTGTAAACCACGTCGCGGTTGACGATGGTGCTGTCAAACATATAGAAGCCCTTCTTATCGGTACGAGTCTCAGCAGTGCTTCCATCGGACCCAACAAGCTTAACACGCACATCCTGCATAAGTTGCATTGACTTTTCGTCGCGTATAACGCCTTGGATAGCATAGTTGAGACCTGGGAGTTCAAAGTAGAAGATATTATCGTTGATAGGGGGAGTCTGTTCACTACGGTTGTCGTTCTGCTTGCTGGGGTTGTGGGGATCCTCGTAGGGGCGGTTGGAGGAAAAATAGCCGCGCTCCAAGATATTACGCTTTGATCCGTCGGGATAAAATACAATGGACATCTCATCATAGGATGAGTTAATGGGGATACCGAGGTTCTCCGGCACTGACCATTTGCCATTGGGATTGAGCGTGGTGCTAAAGAGATCCTGTCCACCCACACCAGGGTGTCCATCGGAGGAGAAGTACATCAACGAATCGGTCCGCAACAAAGGCATGATCTCGCGTCCAGGAGTGTTGATTATTGAGGTAAGGTTGACGGGACGACCAAAGTCATCGGCCAGCGACTTACGAGTGGCGCACCAAAGATCATACTCACCGAATCCACCAGGCATATCGGATGAGAAATACAGTGTCAATCCGTCGCTACTAATAGCAGGATAAAGGTAGCTATAGGTGGTGTCACCCAAATGCACATAGACGGGATCAGACCATTCACCTGCCTTGGGTTCCTCTGGAGTAACAATCTCGGGTTCCTCAGCCTCCTCACCTTCCTTGCCACCGAGTTTCTTCTTGGAAGGTTTCTTCCGCGGGGCCTTTTTCTTTACAACTTTCTTTTTGTTCTTCTTACCATCAAGTTGCTCAGGAGTACGGCGAGAGTAGTAGATTCGGCATGTGAGTGACTCGTTCTCACGGACATCGCAGCGCGAAAAGAACACCAAGTTACCATCAGGGGTGAACGAGGGTTCACCCTCGTTGACGGCAGTATTGATTTTGCCACTCTTGTCCCAAGGCTCGGCGTTAGACACCCACTGGCCATTACGGTCCTGATACACCTGGTAAATGTCAGAGAAAGCTTGGTCAGTCCACGGATCTTTGCCTAAACCCTCACCCTCAGCGAAGCGAGACGAGGTAAAAACAATCTTGTTGGTATCTTCGCCTGGAAAACGGGGAGCGAAGTCGTTGAAGTTCGTACACCACTCATCCATTTTTCTGATGGTATGTCGAGTTCGGTTGTTGGCGAGTTGGTTGACATAAATAAGCGAGGCCTTACGTTTAGCGGCATAGGTGTCGCCGGGTTCCATCTCAAGGTACTTATCGTAGTACATGTCCGCATCGTCGAAGTTTTCCTGAAAACGACACATCTCGGCAAGGTTGAAATAAAGTTTACGCTCGCTGTTGTAATAGCCTTCAGAGGCCAACCGTTTGTAAATTCGCTCTGCACGGGGATAGTTGTAGGTGAGGCGATAACACTCGGCAATCTGGAAATAGACGCGGTTCTTTTCAGCTTTATTGTCCTTAATCTTTTCATAGGCTGCCTCGTATTCTTTCACAGCCTCAATAAAGCGATTCTGGTCAAAGAGATTGTCCGCCTTCTGCGCCAAACTCTTCTGAGCTTGCATTCCCGTGGTTGCGACCAACACCATCACCAGCAGAAAAAGACCTTTTTTCAATGTTTTCATATATATACTATACTATCTTCTGTATTTATAACTATATTATATTCAGTTGATTAAAAAAACCATATGGCGTTTTTAAGGTACTGAATTAAAATGCTAAAATACAACTTTTTTTGCAAACAGCCAAAAAAAAACATTCCATAGGTCCAAATGTTAATTTTTCATCCTTGCACAATATTATTCCGGTAACAGAGTTACTAGATTTAGAAAAAGATTGATTATTAACCCATACAGGTGCGTATGATACAGGATTATGATTCCACTCACATTGACACGTATCCTTCTTCGGACAACACAGTCATACTCCCTTCGGAACAGACACTCCAGAACATTCTAGGGTTTGTCCGTTGCTGTCAGACCATTGATGCTGACGGTGTAAAAATGAGACTTTTCCTCAATTAGTCTCCCCTTCTTACATTTTTCTTAAAACCAATAGGTGTAGGTCGACCCGTTCAGGCGATACCTATTGAACACGCTCTTTTAAAACAAAATCACGACCGAGGTATTTCTCACGCACATCGGGGTCGTTGGCAAGGTCCTCGGGGGTACCCTTCTGGAGAACGGAGCCCTCGTAGAGGAGGTAGGCACGATTGGTGATGTGAAGGGTCTCACGGACATTGTGGTCGGTGATGAGAACACCTATGTTGCGGTCTTTCAGGCGGAGTACAATATCTTGAATGTCCTGCACGGCGATGGGGTCGACACCGGCGAAGGGCTCGTCAAGGAGGAGAAACATGGGGTCGTTGGCAAGGGCACGAGCTATTTCTGTACGGCGACGCTCACCACCAGAGAGCTGGATGCCCTTGCTTTGGCGGATATGTTGGAGATGAAACTCGTTTAAGAGTGACTCGAGCTTTTCATTACGCTGCTCCCTGTCGAGATCTTTGCGAAATTCAAGAATGGACATAATATTGTCTTCCACTGTCATTTGGCGGAACACCGAGGCTTCCTGAGCGAGGTAACCCACACCCATCTGCGCACGACGATACATAGGGTTGCGAGTGAGTTCTATAGGCATCGTCATGTCAGGGGTGATGCCCTCAGGTAGGACACATCGTTGAGCACCGTCTTTCATCAGAAGGGCGTGTCCATCAGGAGCAGCGGTGATAGTCTCTCCTGGTTCAGGCTCAAGAAATACCTTGCCGCTATAAGGTTTAATGATACCCACCACCATATAGAATGTAGTTGTTTTACCGGCGCCGTTAGGGCCCAAAAGACCTACAATCTCGCCTTGGCTAACTTCAACAGAAGCACCTTTGACGACAGTACGCGAACGATATTTCTTTACAACGTTGTCTGTATAGAGTCTCATATAATTCCTTCCCTTAAAATATCATGAATATGAACAATGCCAAGATAGCGGCCGTCAGCGTTAGTAACGATAAGTTGAGTGATGGAGTTTTGACGCATCATTTGGAGGGCATTAACGGCATACTCTGTGTCAAGAATGGTACGGGGATTAGGATGCATGATATCAGCGGCGTTTTTCGGGGTGTGGCTAGTTTGCATCATGCGACGCAAATCGCCGTCGGTGATGATGCCACACACCTTATTATTCTCCACTACCACGGCACAGCCAAGACGTTTGGAGGTCATCTCGATAATCGTATCATTAATAGAAGTAACAGGAGTCACCTCAGGCCGCTCATTCTGAATATACAGGTCGGCCACACGGAGATATAATTGCTTCCCGAGAGCTCCTCCTGGATGGAATCGTGCAAAATCGCGCGCCGAGAAGTTGCGGCATTCAATAAGAGCCACGGCCAAAGCATCTCCCATCACCAGTTGAGCTGTAGTGCTACTAGTGGGAGCCAGATTGTTAGGGCAAGCCTCATGTTCGACGGTAGTGTTGATAACAATATCGGCCTCGTGTGCAAGAAAAGAGTCAGTGTTTCCTACAATGGCGATGAGGGTGTTACCGAAGTTCTTAATAAGTGGCACCAATACCTTAATCTCCGGCGTATTACCACTCTTAGAGATGCAAATTACCACGTCGCCTGGACGCACCATGCCAAGGTCTCCATGTATGGCGTCGGCAGCGTGCAAAAAAAGTGCTGGGGTGCCTGTAGAATTGAGAGTTGAAACAATTTTGACAGCAATATTTGCACTCTTCCCTATCCCGGTCACCACAACGCGCCCGGAAGCCGAAAAAATGGTTTCAACTGCCTCCGAAAAGTTATTGTCAATGTAGCTCCGCAAATTCTCAATGGCTTTTTTTTCATCGTTAATCACCTGAACTGCAATGTTTTTTATCTCTTCTTTATTCTTCACTATTATTTTTTTTTCTTGGTTTCAGTTTTTTTGACTATCTTTGTAAAACAATAACGCATCATTGTGCAAAATATTGTGAAAAATGAAGGATTTACATACTTATTTAAAAGAAATATTCGGATTTGACCACTTCAAGGGAGATCAAGAAGCCATCATACAAAGTCTACTGGACGGTAACGATACCTTTGTTATCATGCCTACTGGTGGCGGCAAAAGCCTTTGTTACCAGTTACCCGCCATGATTAGCGAGGGAATTGCCATTGTGGTCTCTCCTCTCATCGCCCTAATGAAAAATCAGGTAGACGCCGTGCGTTATACCTCCGGTAGCCAGTGTGTGGCCCACTTTCTCAACTCCTCCCTCAACCGCACCCAAGTCACCGAAGTTAAGGAGGACCTGCTAAAAGGCGATACTAAGTTGCTTTATGTGGCTCCTGAAACCCTTTCAAAAGAGGAAACCATTGAATTTCTCCGGCAAATCAAAATTTCCTTTTTTGCCATTGACGAGGCCCACTGTATCTCGGAATGGGGGCACGACTTCCGCCCTGAGTACCGCCGTTTACGCGAAGCCATTAAGACCATTAACCCCAACGTACCCATTCTTACACTCACAGCCTCAGCCACTCCAAAGGTACAACAAGACATCATCAAAAATCTGGGCATGGAAAACGCCAAGACCTTCATCTCTAGCTTCAACCGCCCCAACCTGTACTATGAAGTACGCCCAAAGCCCAACGACCCTATGCTACTACATAAAGAAATTATTCGCTTCATCAAGGACAACCCTGACAAGAGCGGTATCATCTATTGTCTCACACGCAAGCGCGTCGAAGAGCTGGCCGAACTGCTGGTTATCAACGGCATTAAGGCACTACCCTACCATGCTGGCCTCGACAATAAGGTGCGAACCGAGAATCAAGACAAGTTCTTGATGGAAGATGTGGATGTCATCGTGGCAACTATCGCTTTCGGCATGGGTATTGATAAGCCTGATGTGCGCTTTGTTATTCACTATGATATTCCCAAGAGTATCGAAGGATACTATCAAGAGACGGGGCGTGCTGGCCGAGACGGTGGTGAGGGTCACTGCATTGCCTTCTATAGCGAACAAGATGTAGAGAAACTCTACAAATTCTTTACCGATAAAAACGTCACCGAACAAGAAATGGCACGTCAGTTAGTGCAGGAGATGGTCTCCTATGCCGAGAGTTCAGCCTGCCGACGCCTCAACATTTTGAAATACTTTGGCGAAGACTACAACGAAGCCTACTGTGGCAACTGCGACAACTGTACCCACCCCAAACCACAAGTTGAAGCCAAAGAAGAGATGCAATTCGCCATGGAGACCATACAGGCTATGAAGCAAGCCTTCAAAGCCAAAGATATTGTCGACGTCCTTATGGGACGCAAAAACACTAACACCAAGACCTACCATCTCGACGAATTGGAGCAGTTTGGCGGTGGAGCGGATCACGATGACCTTTTCTGGAAAGCCGTCCTACGCCAAGCCCAATTCGAAGGACTATTACAGAAAGAGGTAGAACAATACGGAGTGCTAAAACTCACACCTATGGGACATAAGTTCATCAAGAGTCCCTACAACCTCTACGTCACCTGTGACCACGACTATTCTGCCGCCACCAACGAGGAAGAGGAGGACTTGCTGGCCACCAGTGGAGGTGCATCAGCCGCCGGCGACGAAGCACTCTATGTCCAACTGAAGAGCCTCCGCAAAAGCATCGCATCGCGCGAAAAGTTACCTGCCTACGTCATTTTCGAGGAAACATCACTCAAAGACATGACCCTTCAGTATCCTTGCACCGTCGAAGAGCTCTCACACTGCGCGGGTGTAGGTATCGCCAAAGCCCAAAAATATGGTCAACCTTTCATCGATCTCATCAAACAATATGTCGAAGACAACGACATCGAACGTCCACAAGACATTGTAGTACGCTCAGCCGTCAATAAATCGGGACTCAAAGTCTATATAATTCGTGCTATCGACGGGCGGAAACCCCTCGAGGATATTGCTGCTGGCAAAGGTATCTCTATGGACGAGCTACTTACAGAAATGGAACACATTATCTCCAGCGGTACCAAATTAAATATTGATTACTATATAAATGATAATATAGAGTCCGACCATCAAGAGGAACTGCTTGACTACTGGCGCAACTCCGAGAGCGCCTCGCTCGAAGACGCCTATGAAGAGTTTCGCGACGATTCTGACTACACCGAAGAGGAAATACGACTGATGCGCATCAAGTTCATGGCTGACTACGGGCACTAATTTTTCGCCATATTCAAAAATAGTTGTATCTTTGCCACGTCAAAGAGAGCATAGGGGTGCTCTTATGTTGCTCTAAATGAGCACAGAGAAGCTGAGAACATACCCTGTAAACTTGATCCGGATAATGCCGGCGTAAGGAATGAGACTATGGAACATAACACGTATAATTGTGGCCGCTATCTGATTTATAAGGCCACCAAGATTAGTCGCAAGCAGATGATAGCCTGCTGTGTGCTCGTACTTTCCACTTACTTTTCACTTTCCGCCCTAAGAGCCCAGGACACCGTCCGTCGACTCAACGAGGTGATCATTCAGGATGTGCGCGTGAGCAATAAAGCGCCGCTCACCACCAGTACCCTTGACCGACAGGAACTCGATGATGCCCGCACCGAGGTGTCCGTCCCCTACATGCTTGAGACCCAGCCCTCGGTGGTGGCCAGCGGCGAGAATGGCACCATTGGCGGCACCTACATACGCATCCGTGGTGTGGACCCCAGCCGTATTAACGTGAACCTCAACGGTATCACCCTGAACGATCCAGAAAGCCAGCAGGTGTTCTGGTACAATATCCCCAACCTCGGCGGTATGTCACAGAGCATGCAAATCCAGCGTGGCGTGGGGGCTTCCACCGGCGGAAGCTCCTCCTTTGGCGCCGCCATCAACATGCAGACCCTCAATGCCCGCGACAAGGCCTACGGCATGGCCGACATAGCCTATGGTTCGTGGAACACGCGCCAGTACGGCATCAGTGCCGGTACGGGCATACTGAAGAGCGGCCTCTCGTTCGACTTCGCCTACAGCGGCCTCACCAGCGACGGCTTCGTGCGCAGCTGGGGCACCGACCAGCAGAGCTTCTTCGGCAGCGTCAGCTGGTACGGCGAGCGCACGCTCATCAAGCTGCTCACCATCATCGGCAACCAGAAGACCGGCATTGCTTGGAACGGAGCCTATCCCGACCAGCTCGACGCCGACCCCACATTCAACACGGCCGGCATGTACGACATGGACGGCGACACTATGTACTACCCCAACGAGACCGACAACTATTGGCAGCGCCACTATCAGCTCTATATTTCACACCTGTTCAGCGACAAGTGGAGCGTCAAGGGCGCCTTCGACTTCATGCACGGCGGCGGATACTACGAGCAGTACATGACGGCCTTCAGCGGCTATGTGCCCGCCCCGTTCACTGACATTAGCGACGTGGTGTTCCAGAAGCGCATGGACAACTACACCTACACCGGCAACGCCGCCGTCAACTATAACGGCGACAAGCTTACCTTCTCGCTGGGCGACAACTTCATCTACTACGACGGCCTGCAGTACGGCGACGTCATCTGGTATCGCGACACCGCGATGCACTACAACCTGCCCTACCGCTGGTACGAAAACAAGAGCGCCAAGCTCGACAACTCGGTCTATGCTAAGGCTACCTACGACTTCAACAGCAACCTGAACGCCTACGCCGACCTGCAGCTGCGTATGGTCAACTACCGCATCCACGGCGACGGCGACGACGTGTTCCCGGGCCTGTTCGACTTCACCAACAACTACCTCTTCTTCAACCCCAAGGTGGGTGTCAACTACCGCATTAACGACCACCAGCGTACCTACTTTGTGGCTGGCATCAGCAACCGCGAACCTGTGCGCTTCGACATGATGTCCTCCTATGCCAGCGGCTCCAAAATCAAGCCCGAGACCATGCTCGACCTCGAGTTGGGCTACCAGCTGTCCTACAGTCGCTGGGCCTTTAATGCTAATCTCTATGCCATGTTCTACAAAGACCAGATGACCCCCAACGGTGATGTCCTCACCGGCTACGCCCTCATGGAGAACGTGGACAAGAGCTACCGCATCGGTGTCGAGCTCGAAGGTGGCTACAAGTTCACCGACTGGTTCCGCATGGACGCCAACCTGACGCTCAGCATGAACAAGGTGCTCGACTATGAATATTACGACTTTACCGACGGCGATTCCACCAATCGTACCATAGTCGGCTTGGACACCACGTGGTCCGACCTTGCCAGCCGTCATCTTGTGAAGGGCACCACCGACCTGGCCCTCTCGCCCTCGGTGGTTGGTGCCGCCATCGCCACCTTCACTCCCTTCAAGGATGCCAAGCTGCAGCTCATAGGCAAGTATGTAGGCAAGCAGTATGCCGACAACACCAGCCGTGAATATTATGCCATCGACCCCTATTTCCTGCTCAACGTCAAGGCCAGCTACACCTGGCACCTCAAGGGCACCAACGAGATTGAGGCACAGCTGGTGGTCAACAAAGTGTTAAACCACAAATACCGTCTCCACGCTTGGGCTGGCGAAGGCCCCTTCGATGCCAACGATTGGAGTGACCCCTCAACATACTACTACTACCACAGTCGCACGTGGCTCCAGCAGCCCGGTATCAACTTCATGGGCCGCGTGATATATCGCTTCTAATGGATGTTTTTGAAATAATCGGCGCAACCATCGGTCTGTTCTATATCGTCAGCGAATATAGGGCAGACCGGTGGTTTTGGCCGTTGAGCCTGCTGATGTCGGCCTTCTATGCCGTCATCGAGTTCACCGATGGCATCTACGCCAACGGCATCATCAGCATCTATAATTTCGTAATGTCCGTCTACGGCCTCTTGGTGTGGCGCGGTATCATCCAAAAACGCTCCGAGGATCACGGTGGCGAACGTCACATCTCCTCCTGCCCGCGGGCTTACTGGTGGCAGATCATTCTGGCAACCGTCATCCTCAGCGGAGTGTTGACCTGGCTATTGGGATTCCTGCACGAAAGCCAATATCCCATGCTCGACGGTATCTCGTCGGCACTCACCATCGTGGGCATGCTCATGCTGGCGCAAAAGTGGTGGCAGCAATGGTTCTGCTGGTTGATAGTGGAACCGCTAATGATGAACCTCTTCTGGCTCACCGGCAATTATGCCTCCGTAGCTCTCTATGCCGTCTTTGAGGTCTTCTGTGTTTTAGGTATCATACGATGGAGAAAAGAAGCAAAAAAATTGTAATCTTGGCGGCAGGCAATTTCCCCACGCATCCCATTCCTTTACAAGTGCTGAAGGAAGCCGACTTCGTGGTCTGCTGCGACAGCGCCTTTGGGGCAATTAAAAAGGAAGAATTAATAATTAAGAATTATGTGGTGATTGGTGATGGCGACTCCCTGTTGGAGGAGGACAAGCAGCAACTGGGCAACCGATGGATCCACATTCCCGAACAGGACTACAACGACCTCCACAAAGCCATGGCTTGGGCCACCTCACATTTCTCAATTCTCAATTCTCAGTTCTCAATTCTCGGCGCCACTGGAAAGCGTGAAGATCACTCCCTCGGCAACATTTCTTACCTTGTCACCTTCGCCGAGGAATATCCTGGAGCTGATATATGCATGCTCACCGACCACGGGACCTTTATCGCCATGCGCGGCGAGCGCACCTTTCCCTCCTTCCCACAACAGCAGGTATCAATATTCGTCCTTGACTCTTCCACCTCCCTCACCAGTAGCGGTCTCCGCTGGCCACTACAGGAGATGCACCCCCGTACTTGGTGGCAAGCCTCTCTCAACGAATCCCAAGGAGACACTTTCTCCCTAACATCCGATGGCTGGTTTATCCTCTTCCAAACCTTCGCACCGAAAATCTAAACCTACCACATTCAAAAATTATTTTGCCATGTCAAATGGATTGTGTATTTTTGCATTTTAATTCAGAATCACAAAATACACATATCAATATGAACATCTTGCTACTCGGCTCGGGCGGACGTGAACATGCCATCGCCCACAAGATTGTGCAGAGTCCCCAGTGCAGCCGCCTTTTCATCGCCCCTGGCAACGCCGGTACCGCCGCTCTTGGCGAAAATGTGACGCTCGACATTGCCGACTTCGAAGCCGTGGCCAATTTCGCCCTGTCCAACCGCGTCGACATGCTCGTTGTGGGTCCTGAGGCACCCTTGGTGGATGGCATCGCCGACTATTTCGCCGAGCAGCCCAAACTGAGCCATATCCTCGTCATTGGTCCTCGCCGTCAGGGAGCCATGCTCGAAGGCAGCAAAGATTATGCCAAAGCCTTCATGCTTAGACACAATATCCCCACGGCGCACTACCAGACTTTTACCAAGGCCACCCTCGCCAAAGGCGAGAAATTTCTAGAAGGTCTCAAGGCTCCATACGTCATTAAAGCCGATGGCTTGGCTGCCGGCAAGGGTGTCCTCATCGAGCCCGACTTAGCCACCGCAAAGACCCATCTGCGCGAGATGCTCTGCGACCATAAGTTTGGCGACGCCTCTGCATCGGTGGTCATCGAAGAATATCTCAGCGGCATCGAATTAAGTGTCTTTGTTCTCACCGACGGTGTTCACTACCTGATGTTGCCCTCTGCCAAAGACTACAAACGGATTGGCGAGGGAGACTCAGGACTTAATACTGGCGGTATGGGCAGTGTCAGCCCCGTTCCATTCGCCGACAAGGTTTTCATGAAGAAAGTCGAAGATCGTATCGTCAAACCCACCGTCCGCGGCTTGCGCGACGAGAAGATCCCCTACTGCGGATTCCTCTTCATCGGCTTGATGAATGTAGACGGAGACCCTTATGTAATTGAATACAATGTACGTATGGGAGACCCCGAGACCGAGAGTGTCTTCCCGCGTATCAAGAGCGACATCGTACACCTCTTCGAGAATGCCGCTCATGGCAACCTTGACGGCTGCACCCTCGAAGTCGATCCCCGCACAGCGGCCTGTGTGATGATGGTAGCCGGAGGTTACCCTGAGAGCTACCGCAAGGGCGACATCATCAACCTTGGCACCGACGACGACACCCTGGTATTCCACTGTGGTACCAAACGCGACACCGAAGGGCACCTGCTCACCAACGGGGGCCGTGTGCTTTGCACCACCTCACTGGCCAACAGCCTCCCCGAAGCTCTCCTCAAAAGCTACAACCGATGCCTCTCAATCACATGGGACGGCAAATACTATCGTCGCGACATCGGACAGGATCTCCTCAAACTCATGCAAGAGAACTGACCCTTGCACCTCGACCGCAACATATCCATCGGCCACTTGGCCAGTGCCGCAGCCTATATCATCTTCGGCATCAATGTTGTTGTCTGCCGCGATATAGCCACTGATGGCGGTATCGCCCCCATCGTCCTTTTCTCCATGCGCGCCCTTGTGGCGGGAGGCCTCTTTTGGCTTCTGTCGCTATTCATCCCCAGAGAGCATGTGCCTCCTCGCGACCTCCTCAAGCTCGCCGGTGCCGGCATCCTAGGGCTCTTCCTGCCGCAGCTCACCTTCCTCCACGCCATCGCCCACACCACCCCCGTGGATCTCTCCATCATGAGCACCACCACCCCCATCTTTACCATGTTCGTCGCCGCCATCTTCCTTCGCGAGCCCATCACCTGGAAAAAAGCCCTCGGTGTGGCACTGAGTTTTGGCGGCATCCTGTGGCTCATTCTCCAGAGTACCTTCGGCGGCAATGGGGCTTCGGAGACCGAACCCGTGGGAATCATGTTCTGCTTCGCCAACTACATCGTCTTCGCCCTCTATCTCGGCACCTGCCGCAATCTCATTGCGCGCTACTCGGTAGTGACCTCAATGAAATGGATGTTCCTCGTTTCGTTCATTATCTCGATACCCTTCACCCTTCCCCATCTGGCGGCCACCAACTTTGTGGCCGTGCCCTCTTATGTCTGGTGGGAGATAGGCTTCATGATAATCTTCTCCACCTTCATCGCCTACTACCTCATACCTATAGGGCAGCAACGCATCCGTCCTACCCTCGTCAGCATGTACGGCTACTTGCAGCCCATCATAGCCGTCGCCGTCGCCATCTGGGCCGGTATGGACCACCTCACCGTCACCAAAATCCTTGCCGCCGTGCTGGTGTTCACCGGCGTCTGGGTGGTAAACCAGAGCCGCGCGGCGGTGCGCGAGCCTGACGAGCGAACCATACATATAGGCGGTGCGCGAACCGAAAAAAAGGCGGTGCGCAAGCCGAACACAAAACGGTGAAAAGTTAAAATATGCTGAGTATTGATTTTATTTCGTATCTTTGACCGTCACAAACAGAGTACATTTTATAGAAAATAATATAAAAATCAAATACTTATAACAATATGAAGATCTTAGTTTTAAACTGCGGAAGTTCATCGATCAAGTATCAGCTGGTCGACATGGCAAACAATGCTCAGGTGATGGCCAAAGGTCTGCTGGAGCGTATCGGCCTGGAAATGGGCGAGTTCACCCACAAGTGGAACGGCCAGAAGCACTACGAGCAGAAACCCATCCCCAACCACACCGAGGGTATCAAGATTGTCCTCGCCGCCCTGACCGACCCAAAGATTGGTGTCATCAAGGATCTCAAGGAGATTGGCGCCGTCGGTAACCGTGTGGCCCACGGCGGCGAAATCTTCAAGGAGAGCTGCCTGGTGACCGACAAAGTCATTGAGCAGATTAAAAGCCTCGAGCACCTCGCCCCGCTGCACACCCCCGGCAACCTGGCGGGTATCTACGCCATGCGCGAAGTGCTGCCTGGCGTGCCCCAGGCCGTGGTCTTCGACACCGCCTTCCACAGCACCCTGCCCCCCAAGACCTTCCTCTATGGTCTGCCCTACGAGATGTACGAGAAATACGGCATCCGCCGCTACGGTTTCCACGGCACTAGCCACAAGTTCGTCGCCGAGAAGGCTGCCAAGATGATTGGCCGCGACTGGAACGACCTGAAGATTATCTCCTGCCACCTCGGCAGCGGTGCCTCCATCGCCGCCATCGACCACGGCAAGAGCTTCGACACCACCATGGGTATGACCGCCCTCGAGGGCCTCATCATGGGCTCGCGCTGCGGCGATGTCGACCCCGGCGTCATCCTCTACCTCATGGACCAGGGCTACGACAGCAAAGCGCTGACCAAACTGCTCTACAAGCAGAGCGGTCTCATCGGCATCAGCGGTGACAAGCAGGACATGCGCGACATCCGCGCCGGCCGCGACGCTGGCGACGAGCGTGCCACCTACGCCTTCGACATGTTCGCCCTCAAGGTAAAGAAATATATCGGCGGCTATATGGCCGAGATGGGTGGCTGCGACCTGCTGCTCTTCACTGGCGGCATCGGCGAGAACGCCTGGTTCATGCGCCGTCCCATCCTCGAAGGCCTCGAGTGCCTCGGCATCGACATCGACTTCAGCAAGAACGACAACGTCATGGGCGAGGACATCATCCTCAGCACCCCGAAGTCGAAAATGGCCGTCGTCGTCTGCACCACCGACGAGGAATACGTCATCGCCAGCGACACCTACCGCCTGGCCACCAAATAACAAGTGTACTTTTTAAAACACCCTACAAGAGGCCGCAATTTGCGGCCTCTTTCTGTCTTTAAGGAAATTGTTTTTTGTGAATTCGATTTTTCTTCGTACCTTTGCACATTGAAAACTAATTGTTAGCTATTAACCAAACACACAACGACATAGACAGATAGAATAATTGTAAATACATGATTTAGAAGCGTGTTCGCTTTTCTTGGATAAGTCGAAATCTGGTAAATTTCATTCATTTTAATCCACAAGAAAGGAGAAACGCTCACGATACCGTGAGCTTTCTTGTTTGGATTAAAGGTTTACCAGAGCCTCGACTTAGAACAAAATTAGTTCACGGTTCTTTTTATGTGCTTTCTGAAATTGGCTTACTGCATAAAACAAAAGATGAAACACAAACTCCTGATATTACCCCTCGCAGTTGTAGCACTATTCTTCGTCTTCTGCGACAAGTCTTCTGAACCATCAGGAGATGAGCCCTTTGACCAACACCCCACGTGGACGGACGACAGCACCAACAACTTCTGGGACAAGTAGCCAAGTGGCGGCTTCACCATCGACACCGCATGGGACGGCGACACAACGATAAATTCCTAACCCCATGAGCCGATCCACCAAACTCCTGCCCCTCTCAATCCTCGTGTTGCCATTCGTCGCATGCGACAACAATGTTGTCGCGCGGGCGGAATACGACGCCGTGTGTCGCGTGCCGACAGATGAAACCGGAAATCACTAATCAATCCCCTGGCGGCGGGCCCCCGAGGGCAATGCCCTGGAGGCCTTCCGCTGACGTGAGCGCCCCGGCATCAGCGGTGGCGGGAGCGTCCATTTGAACGCCAGTCTCTGTCTCTTCTTCTATCACCAGCTCGCTCAGCGCCAACGCGCCGCCATAGAGCGAATCGCTCCAGTGGCCATCCTCGCTCTGCACCATGAGGTAGACGTGCGCCTCGTGACCCACGAAACTGTCGGGCAGCGCCAGCACGATGCGCTTGTCGCGCCGGTAGGCCGGCGCCGAGAGGAACCCCTCGCCAAGGTCGGGGACATATACATATAAATATACATGGTCGTAGCTGCGGCCCAGACCACGGTCATAGCTGACGTTCAGCACATTGTCAGCCGTCCACTCCATCCCCGTCACCGCCACCTGCACCACGTCACCCATGCTGAGCACCAGGGCACTGTAGTCCACCAGCAGCCGCCCGCCCTCCATGCCGAAGGCGGGCTGGTTAACCTTGACAAAGAGGTTGTAGGCCGTCAGGCCCGCCTCGCGGGCCGCCTCGCGCATCGTCGTGCCCACGGCCCAGCGCATCTTCGCCGCCAGCTGCACCTCCTGCTTGAACATCCGGCGGTGCTCCATCTGCGCCTCTGTGCGCGGATTCTTCACATTGCGGTTGTAGGCCCGCATGCAGTACTTCCCGTTCCACATGTATCCCACCACCGTCCCGACCTTCCCGTTGAAAGGCCCCATAATTCCGTTCTTGTACGTCGCCATATCTATTTGTTATTAGGTCGTAAAGTCATAAAGCCGTAAAGTCATAAAGCCGTAAGTCGTAAGGTCTAATCTTCTGATTCTTAATTTTTAATTCATAATTCTTAATTCTCATAACGTTCTTCTCTCCATATTATTGCTTACATGAATAAATTTTTATAAAAAGAATACTAAGGGAGGAGTAAGAGTTGAGTAAGAGAGGATATTGATAAATAGCTGTCGGGGAGAGAATTAGGAATTAAGAATTAAGAATTGAGAATTAAGAATAATGAATTAAGCGCATAGACTTTACGACCCTGCGACTTTACGACTTTATGACCTTATGACCTTAATATAAATAAGGTATTTAATTTTTTTTCGTATCTTTGCATTTTGTTTTGAATTAATAATTGTGAATTAAGAATCATATAGTATGAAAAAGAGTACTATCTTTTTGGCCATGGCCATGGCGGTGGCTTTCGCCGCAATGGCAAATCCTGTCGACAGGGAACAGGCCCGCAAGGTGGGCAATGCCTACCTTAACGCCGTGGGACACGGTGTCATAGAAGGGCTGGAGGAGGTGAAGACCCCGTTCAGCGAGTTCTATGTGTTCAATGCCGTGGAGGCCGGGAGCGGCAGCCGCAGCGGCTTTGTGCTGGTGGCAGCCGACGACTGTGTGCGCCCCATTCTGGGCTACTCGCTCACCAACACTTTCCGCGAAGGCGACATCCCGGCCAACGTGAAGAGCTGGCTGGAGGACATCGAGAATGGCATCAAGAAAGAAAGAGTGGAAAACGGAAAGAGGAAAGTGGAAAATGAGGGGAGGTCGACGCTATGGTCGGATGAGGTGGTTGCCCAGGAGTGGCAACGGCTGGCCTCGGGCACTGCCCCGGAGCCGGCGCTGCTCACCAGCGTGAGCCCGTTGCTCACCACCACATGGAACCAGAGCCCGTTGTACAACGACCTCTGCCCCTACGACTCGAGCTACGGCCAGCATGTGGTGACGGGCTGCGTGGCCACGGCCACGGCGCAAATCATGAAGTACTGGAACCATCCCGCCACGGGCTACGGCAGCCATAGCTACCATGCCGGCAACAGCCACGCCGACTACGGCTGGCTGACGGCCGATTTTGGCGCCACCAACTATGCCTGGAGCACGATGCCCAACGCACTGACCTCGGCGAGCTCGGCGGCCGAAATCAATGCCGTGGCCACGCTGATATACCATGTGGGCGTGGCTGTCGAGATGGGCTACAATGTCAGCGCCGAGGGCGGCAGCAGTGCCTTTAACCACAGCAGCCTCTACCCTTCGGCGATGAGCGCCCTGATTGATTACTTCAAATATTCGCCCGATATTATGGTGATGACCCCCGACGTCTACGACAACGCAGCCTATTGCGCAGCGCTGCGTGCCGAGCTGGACCAGAGCAGGCCCATCCTGTACGAGGGGCGCAGTACCTCGGGCGGCCATAGCTTTGTGTGCGACGGCTACGACATGTACAACAACTTCCACTTCAACTGGGGCTGGGGGGGAGCCTACGACGGCTATTATGCCCTCGGGGCGTTGAATCCCACGTCGTCGCACACCTACAACATCTCCAATACGGCCATGCTGGGCATCCGTCCCAACGCCGATTTCGGCACAGGTGGCACGGTGACCGTGAACACTACCGGCGGCGGCAGCACCTGCACCGCCACGGGTGGCGGCACCTATGCCTTTGGCAACACGGTGACCCTCGTTGCCACCGCCGGCGAAGGCTACCGCTTCGCCGGATGGAGCGACAACAGCCAGGAGACCCCCCGCATCTTCACCATGACCGGCGGCAACTACACGTTCACCGCCCGCTTCGAGACCCTCGGTGGCGACACCCTGAGCTACTGCAGCAACAAAGGGATGTGCAACGTCTGGGGCGAATTCGAGGAGGGGCTCGACAAGTACTGGGGCATCAAGCTGCCCGCCTCGTCACTCACCCCCGGCAACACCCTCAAGGCGGTGGAAATCTTCATCGGAACCAATTATAACGGCACCTTCGACCTGACCGTCTACAGCGGCACCACGGGTCCGACCGACACCGTCTACAGCACCTCGGAATGGGTAGGCTATGAGGACCGCAACGACTGGTTCTCCTTCTTCCTGCCCACACCCTACACCATCGAGGCGGGCAAGAACATTTGGATTACGTTCCACAATAGCGACATCATGTTCCCCGCCTCCATCTGCACCAGCAGCGGCAATCCCGACGGGTTCCTCTACGGTCCGGCGTTCAACCCCGACCCCGAATGGACCTATTACACCTATATGATTCGCGCCCGTTTCGACAATGCGCGCATCGTTGCCCAGGGAGACACCCTCTCCTACTGCGGCAATAAGCCCTGCGTCAATTCCTGGACCCCCGAGGAGTGGGGCATCATGATTCCCTCTGCCGACCTGGCGGGACGCAACTACCTGAAGAGCGTGAAACTCTATACCTTTGCCACCACCAGCGATGCCTACACGCTGCGAGTCTACAAGGGCGGCAGCAGCGCCCCCGGCACCCTGGTGCACACCCAGCCCGTGGTCATCAACACCTACGGATGGCAAGAGGTGGCGATCGACAGCACCATTGCCATCGGATCCAACGACAGTCTCTGGATCACCTTCAGTTGCCCCACTGCCCAATGGGCAGCCGTCATGTGCCACTATACGGGCAATCCCAACAGCAACTGGCTGACCTGGGGTGGCACCTGGGAACACGCCAGCTATGACTGGGGCTCCTACTCGTGGATGATCAAGGCCGTCACCTCGGCCACGGCGCCCACCCTGCCGCCGCCCTCGGTGGCCATCCGTGGCAGCCGCGATGTGAGTGTGGGTACCGGCTCGATCCTCATCGCCCTCCACACCACCCACGCCACAGTGACATGGGACATCCCGGGCGCTGTACCCTCGGCCACCACGGGCGACACGGTGTCTGTCTATTGGCCCACCACAGGCTGGTTCCAGGCTACAGCCACAGCCCACAACAGCCACGGCGACAGTTCAGCCTACCTCTGGGTGAACGTGGTGGACTGCGACGAAGCCATCACCAACTATCCCTACCATCTGGGGTTCGAGTCCACCGAAAACATGGTCTGTATCACACAAGTGAATGCCGACAACGACGGCAACGTGTGGGACAAAATCGGTGATCCCTATATCGGTCAATTCGCTTTCGTTTCAAACGGCAAGACATGGAACGGGGAAGAGTGGGTGACGGCTACCGACAACTGGTTCATCCTGCCCAAGATGGCCACCCACCAAAGTGCGGGCTACAGCATGGAGTGGTACGATATGACCTTCAGCGAAGAGAACAATAATCCCCATTACGGTGTGTTTATCGACACCACCTGCAGCAGCAATCCCGCCAACTATATGTTGGTGGCGGAATACACTATCGACTATGCCGACACCTGGTATCAGCCGAGGAGCCTTGACCTGAGTGCCTATGCCGGCAAGACCTTCCGCCTGGCTTTCCGACACTACAACGCCGGCGCCAACAATATATATATTGACGAGATCACCGTCAAAGAGAATATACCCTTCTTCCGCGAGGGCGACACCATCTCGTACTGCGGCTGGCACGACGTGCATGGCAACTTGGGCTATAGTGGCACCACCCACTGGGGCGTGAAATTCCCCTCAGCGCGACTGGCGGGCTGCGACACGCTGAAGAGCGTGCTGCTCTATGTGGCCTACGATGGAAGCTACACCCTCAACATCACCCAGGAAGGCACCGATGCACCGGGGACATTCATTCGCAGCGTCGACACCGTGTTTAACGGCCAGTATGGCTGGCAGGAGTTCGTGCTCGATCCCGCCCTCCCCTTCGACAACATGCAGCCCCTGTGGGTCACCTTCCTCTCGACGGCCTACAACCCCGCTATGTTCGCCCAGTTCAGCGGCGACTACAACAGCGACTGGATTAGTGGCGACGGCGAAAACTGGGTACATGCTACAGACTACGGCTTCGATGCCTCGTGGATGATCAAGGCCGTCACGGCCGCCTCGGCCGGTGTTGCCGAATGCGCCAATATCCCGCTGCCCTACGACGCCGACTTCACACAGTGCTGGACGGCTATCGGCGGCGCCACATTCATCGATGCCGGACATGCCTCCCTCACCAGCCAGGGACAACGGATTGTAAGTCCGTGGCTGGAATCGACACCGGGAGAATACATCCTGACGTGGCGTACCACCACCGACGACAACATCTGGGACGATTCGGGCATCTATACCGTGACGGTTGAAAACGAGAGTGGAGCAATACTGTATAATGCAGAGTATCGCTCTTACAACACCTGGTGGATGCCCAGATTTATCAGTTACGGTGGACGAATCCGTGTGTTGTTCGAGCGTACAGGGGAAGCCTCCATACCATCGTTCCGTTTAACCGAGATGGCCGTATTCAGCTATCCCATGTCGCTGACCATCGATGCCCCGGGAACAGCCTATGTGGGCGACACCGTCACCATTCAGGCCATAGCGTCGCTGCCCAACGGGGATACCGCGACTTTCTTGAGCTGGAACTTTTATAAAAACGGGAGCTGGGTTGACGAGACAGAGATACACAACGACAGTTCGATTACATTCATCAACTCCACAGACACCAGCCATACCGTGGTGTTCCATGGTACCGGAAGCTACGGATTCTCTGCCTACATATATATAGATGGTGCCTTTGGCACCCATATTGTCGACGCCAGCTACATGCACACTATTACCGTTTTTGATACCGCCACGGTGGACTGTAACAACATCACGCTGCCCTACACGGCCGACTTCACCCAGTGCTGGACTGCCGAAAACGGAGCCACCATCATCGACCCCAACTACGTGTCTCTTGCCGACCCGGGACAGAGAATCGTCGGCCCCTGGATAGAAACAGTACCTGGCACGATATTCTGCTCATTTAATTCAACCGGTGAATGGAACGAAAATGCAGCGTTTTTTGTTGGCTTTGAAGATGAAAATGGCAACTGGATAGACGGTTGGAACTATGTGATTCGGGACATGCGTCTAACACCGGGATTTAACAACCCCGGAGGACGTATCCGCATGGTGATAGAGAACATCGGAACGGTTACTATACCATCATTCCAGATTTCCGATTTAGCAATTTATCAATATGATATCAACGTTTCACTCGACGCCCCCCACATCGCCAGCGTGGGTGACACTGTGACTATCTCCATTCTCCCCTCCTTGCAAAACGGCGATACTCCAGACGGACTCAGTTTGTGGATGTATGACCTGCCTAACTATATACATTGCAGCAACTTGATTCCATTTAATACGGACAATACCACAGTAACACTCATCGACCAAACCGACAACAGCATCACCCTTGTCTGGAACGCCGCAGGACGATACGAAATGGGCTGTTCTATAGCTAAATATGGCATCTATGGAAGTTCCTATGCATACGCAAACTGCATCCAAACCATTCAAATCCTAAACCATTCCTTCTATTTAGAAGACAGCATCTACTATACCTCGGTGGCCAAAGACACCGTCATCGGCTGCCACCCTGAGTTGCACATCGCCAACCTACCGGAGAGCGTCAGCGTCATCTGCGATTCGGCTTTCTTCAACCTTGCCAACCTCTCGTCGATAAGCCTACCCGACAACCTAATTCATATCGGGAAGATGGCCTTCGCATTGAACTACGGCCTCACCGAAGTCACCATTCCGCGCGGAGTGCAATTTATGGGAGACAATGCTTTCTGGGGATGCAATTCCCTCGAGGTGCTCAACTTCAATGCCGACAACTGCCAGACCATGAGCCCCACGACAGCCTCCAACGGTTCCTATTGGCCTGTATTTATCGGGTGCGGAAACCTGCACACTATCAACATCGGCGAGAACGTGACCCAGATTCCCGACCGCGCCTTTTGGGGATCACAGATTAGGGGACGTCTTGTGATTCCCAACTCTGTTGTGAGCATCGGCTATGACGCATTCTACCACTACAATGCCACCCAGCAGGGCAGTGGCGACACCCTGTGCATTGTACTTGGCAGTGCGCTGCAATCCATTGGTGACAACTGCTTCCCCAGCGTACCACACAAACTGCACACCGTAATATCCCTCAATCCAGTGCCGCCTTCGCGCTATGACGCATCGTTCTACGTCGACCGCAACTTTGGTCACTTGATTGTCCCCTGTGGTTCTGCCGCAGACTATAGCGCAGCTCCCTTCTGGAGCGAGTTCATTATCAGCGAGGACTGCACCGGCATCGAGGACATTGCACCCGACGACGATTTGGCAATAATCGCCGTAGAAGGAGGCATTATCGTGAAAGGAGCAAGGAACATGCCCGTTGAGGTGTACGACGTGATGGGCCGCAAAGTCGCTGCGGGCTCCTCTATTGCAACCCTCATTCCCATCGACCAGACAGGTGTCTACATGGTTCGCATCGGCGACAACCCTGCTCGCAAAGTTGTGGTGATAAAATAGCCCCATCTCCATAAAACAAGAACCGCCACGCAATATTGTGTGGCGGTTCTTCGTTATATGGGTATGAAACGGATATTATTGCTGCTCATGCTGTTGCCTTTGGCGGCAGCGGGGCAGACGAAGAAGAGCATGGCGCTGTTTGAACAGGCGGTAGAGAAAAGCATTGCCGGACAACGCGAGGAAGCCATCAGGCTGTTGGACAAAGCAGTGCACGCCGACCCCAATTACGCCGAAGCTTGGCTGGTGCTAGGCAATCAATACCTAGCACTGGAGAAATATGCTGATGCCAAGGAGAGTTACGAGCATTGTCTCGACCTCGACCTTTCAGACCCCCGATGGGTGAAAGAGGCCAAGACAGGCTTGCGCACTGCCACCTTCCGTCAGAATGCCTTGGAGAATCCCGTACCTTTCCGCCCTATCAACCTCGGCCCCAACGTCAATACCGAAGACGACGAATACCTGCCAGCCTTGACAGCCGACTACCGCATGCTGGTATTCACGCGCCGCTCGCCACGCAACGAGCTGACCCAGCGCGGCCTCGACAAGGAGGAAGACTTTTGGTGGTCGGACTACGATACCATGGAGCTCGACTGGGGCCCTGCACACCGTATGCCCGAGCCCCTCAACAGCCATGGAAATGAAGGAGCACAGACCATCTCGCATGACGGACGCGTGGTAATCTTCACTGCCTGTGGACGCAACAACGAGCATACGGGATGCGACATCTATATGAGTGTGCGCCAAGGTGGCCGCTGGGGAACGCCTCGCAACCTCGGCGCCCCTGTCAGCTCGCGCTACTGGGAGTCGTTCCCCTCGCTCTCCATCGACGGCTACACACTCTATTTCGCCTCCAACCGCCCAGGGGGTTATGGCGGCACCGACATCTGGTGCTGCACCCTCGAGGAGGGACGCTGGAGCGAGCCCAAGAACCTCGGCCCCGACGTCAATACCTCTGGCAACGAGACGGCACCCTACATCCACTTCGATGACAAAACCCTCTACTTCGCCTCCGACGGACATGTCGGCATGGGCGGCATGGACCTCTATCGTGCCAAACGGAAGGCAAACGGCGAATGGGGCGAAGTAAAGAACCTAGGCTACCCCATCAACACTGACGGAGAGGAGAACAACCTCATCGTGGCCCCCGATGGACGCACAGCCATCTTCAGCAGTGACCGCTATGGCGGCTACGGAAGGCAGGATCTCTACTCCTTCGTCATGCCCGCTCCAGTGCGACCAGAGCGAATCACTTTCATCGACCCTGTCATACAGGCCGAAAACCTGCTGACGCTGGGCGATACCGTGACGCTCAACAACATCCACTTCTTCACCGCCAGCGCTGAACTCTACGAAGCCTCAAAGGCCGGGCTCGACCGCTTGGCCGAGGCCCTCAACCGCCATCCAAGACTGCGTCTTGAGGTGGGCGGGCATACCGACAATGTGGGCAGCGACGATGACAATATGCTCCTCAGCGAACGCCGGGCAAAAGCTGTCTACGACTACCTCATCCTCCGTGGAGTCAGCGCCGAACGACTTACCTTCCGTGGGTATGGAGAGACTCGACCCATAGCAACTAACGATACCCCTGAGGGACGCGCCCGCAACCGTCGCACCACACTGACACCAATTAAGAATCAAGAGTAAAGAATTAAGAATTGACATGAAGATAGCGTTAATAGGATATGGCAAAATGGGACACGCCATTGAAGCACTGGCCAAAGAACATGGCCACGAAGTAACCATTAGGCTTGACAAGGAGGATGCCTGGCCAAAAGCGATGGATGCCGATGTAGCAATAGAGTTCACCACCCCAACAACGGCAGTAGAGAATATGCTACGCTGCTTTGAGGGCGGGATACCTGTGGTATGCGGTACTACGGGATGGTACAATGATTATGAGAAAGTAGTCTCCGAGTGTAAGACGAAGGGTGGCCGACTCTTCACAGCCACTAACTTCAGCATTGGAATGAACATCATGTTTGAACTCAATGAGCGTCTGGCTGAACTGATGCGAGGCCGCGAGGGCTACAAGGTGTCCATCAGCGAAACCCACCATATCCACAAACTTGATGCTCCCAGTGGAACTGCCTTGTCTCTTCGCGAGCAAATAGTGGAAAGAGGTAAGAGGAAAGAGGAAAGTGTACCGATAGCTTCGTTCCGCATAGGTGAAGTTCCTGGAACACATACTGTAACTTACACCAGCGAGATAGACACACTTACGCTAACCCATGAGGCACATAGTCGCAAAGGATTAGCCTTAGGAGCCCTGCTAGCCGCAGAATATCTTGCCAAAGCAAAACCTGGTGTATACACGATGAAAGACCTGTTGATATGAGTAAGGGCTATGGGCATGCAAATCCCTGGGGCTTGTTTGGACTCAGTGTGCTACTGATAGCAGCGATGGCTATCTGCAGCCTTTTCGGGGCTGTTGATTTCGAGTGGGAAGAGATTAAGGACTCGCAAATTTTCTGGCAGTTACGGGCCCCACGAGTGATAATGAGTGTATTGGTGGGAGCAGTGCTTAGTGTTTGTGGAGCTGCCTACCAAAGCATCTTCCGCAACCCGCTGACGGACCCCTACGTATTGGGTGTGTCGAGTGGTGCTTCTTTAGGCGCTGCAGTGGCCATCCTGTTGGGTTGGGGTGCCGTCCAATGGGGTGTGAGCGGAATGGCTCTGGCGACAGCGCTGCTCACTGTACTACTCATCTACAAGATAGCCTCCATCGGCAATCGCATGCACACTACCACCCTACTACTCACAGGCGTCTGCTTCACCCTGCTGATCTCGGCCGTCATCTCGTTCCTGATGGTGATGAACCACGAGAAAATGGACGATATCATCTTTTGGACTATGGGAAGCTTCGATCCCTCAAGAATCTCGTGGGAGGATGTGGAGGTGATGCTACCAGTGGCTGTAGTGGGCATCAGTGTGGTGTTGTGGTACTCGCGCGACCTTAACCTGCTATTGGCTGGCAGCGAGGCTGCCAAGAGTATGGGTGTGGAGGTAGAGAAAGTGAAGCGTGTGCTATTGTTGTTTACCACGTTAATGGTAGCCTTTGCTGTGAGTTCGTGTGGTGTGATAGGCTTTGTGGGACTCATCGTCCCGCACGCCTTGCGGCTAGTGGTAGGAGCCGACAACCGGAAAGTAGTACCTTACTCGATGCTCTGCGGCGCACTATTCGTGTTAGTATGCGATACACTAGCTCGCACCATATTGCGCCCCAGCGAATTGCCTGTAGGTTCACTAACCTCTATGGTGGGAGCCCCTCTGTTCATCTATCTACTGTATAAAAACAAGAAAAATTACTAGTCCTGTTAGAATAAAACGATGATCACTCTTGACCATATAAAAGTCAGTTTCGGCAACCACTGCATCCTCGACAATATCAGCGCCGAGCTGGCTCCCTGCCGCATCACAGCAGTGATGGGTCCCAACGGCTGTGGCAAAACCACCCTGCTACGCTGCATGGGCGGGTTGATGAATCCCGATGAAGGCCGAGTGCTAATCGACGGACAGCTAGTTCGTAACTTCACTGCGCGCGCACTGGCTCAAAAAGTGGCCATGGTACGCCAACAGGCACAGACCGACATTGATTTCTCGGCTTTTGAGATTGTTCTCATGGGACGTAACCCCTACCAGAAACGGCTTCAAAACGAGTCAAAAAAAGACTGGGACATCGTGGAGCAATGTATGCGACAGACAAATACCTGGCACCTGCGTTTTGCACGACCTGCCGAGATGAGCGGCGGAGAAATGCAGCGTGTGATGATTGCCCGTGCACTGGCACAGCAGACACCGGTGTTGCTGATGGATGAGCCCGTCTCCAACCTCGACATCGCCCACCAGCTGGAAATCATGCGTCTGCTGCGTAACGCCAGCGAAAAGACCGTTGCCATCGTCATCCACGACCTCAACCTCGCCCTTCAGTTCTGCGACAACCTGCTACTGTTCCACGATGGCAAACTCCTCTACAACGGACCAATCGCCGAAGGTCTCACACCCGAAAACATCCTTACCGTCTATGGTGTTCACTCGCGCATGACCGAAGGACGCATCCTCTTTGACTACTGATTTTCTGTCATCACAGGACTTGTTTTCAATATTTTAATAGTTTTTATTTTGCCACGTGCAACTTTTTATGTATTTTTGCATGATTTTTCATTTGCTGAACGAATCCCTCATTTGAATGAAATATATTGCATACATAGCATTGTTATTTGTACTAACGTCCACGCCATCGCTGGTGGTAGCACAAAACCACGACCCTCAAAAGACTGATAAATCAGAAATCAAGGTTAACAAACTGGATGTCATCTACGAAGACGAGGAATACAAAGGCGTGGTGATTGACCGTCACAACGACAAAGAGACCGAGAATTATATCTACCAAGCCCCCTTTCTTTTTGAGGACAACGATGAGGACGACGATGAAGACGAGTCAGGATTGGCTAACACCTTCACCCTTGACGATGTGGGTGCCGAAAGTGAGGATGAGATACTGCTGGAGGGCTTCGACACCGCTGCCATTCATCTGCCCAAACTGGATGTAAACAGTATCAGCGAGCCCCTCGTCATCCGTCTGCGCGACAAGGCACGTGGCGAGAACTTTTCCTGGCCTACGCCCTTCTCCGCACGTCCTTCGTCGCACTTCGGCCCTCGCCGTCGCCGTTTCCATTACGGCCTCGATCTAGCCCAACCCACTGGCGAACCCATCTACGCTGCCTTTGACGGCGTGGTACGCATTTCCAAGCGGAACCGTTCCTATGGAAACCTCGTTATTATTCACCATGCCAATGGCTTGGAGACCTACTATGCCCACATGTCGCGTCGTGATGTCGTTCCCGGTCAACAGGTTAAAAGCGGTGAAATCATAGGTCTTTGTGGCAATACCGGCCGTTCTTTCGGTAGTCATCTGCACTTCGAGATACGCTATATGGGCAACGCCCTCAACCCTGAAGATGTCCTTGATTGCGCTACCCACGACCTCATCTCCGACGATCTAACTATTACCTCGTCGTCGTTTCGTAAGGTTAGCAAAGGTAGTCATGGCAGCAGTGGCACCGGCAAAGCCTCTGAAGGTTGGTACCGTGTACGTCAGGGAGATACCCTCGAAAAAATAGCTCGTCGCAACGGCACCACCGTCAACCAGCTCTGCAAACTCAACGGCATTAACCGCAATAAAGTGCTCCATCCAGGCGACCGTCTACGTGTGAACAGCAAAGCCGCCCCGGCCAAGAAAACAAGCACCTCAAAGGCAAAGACGTCCCGAAAGAAAAAAAAGAAATGAGACTCGACATCCTTACCCTCTTCCCGAACATGATGACCATGTTCTTCGAGGAGTCCATCCTCAAACGGGCCCAGAAGAAAGGTCTTGTGGAGGTGCATTTCCACAACCTGCACGACTACGCGCTAACCAAATACGGTTCCGTTGACGACTACCCTTATGGCGGTGCCGCCGGCATGGTGATGGCGGTCGAGCCTTTGGCCAACTGCATAGAAGGGCTCCAGAAAGAACGCCACTACGACGAGGTAATCTATACCGCCCCCGACGGCGAAATGCTCTCCCAGCCGATGGCCAACCAACTTTCGCTGGCCAAGAACCTGATGATTCTCTGTGGTCACTACAAGGGTGTCGACGAGCGTGTGCGCGAGCATTTTATCACCAAAGAAATATCCATCGGCGACTATGTGCTCACCGGTGGCGAGTTGGCCACGGCAGTCATCTGCGATACCGTCATCCGTCTTGTACCGGGAGTTCTCGGGGACGAGCAATCGGCTCTTGGCGACTCCTTCCAAGATGGACTCGTGGCCCCACCCGAATACACCCGCCCCCCCGAGTTCCGCGGATGGAAAGTCCCCGACATCCTCCTCAGCGGCAACCACGCCAAGATAGAGCAGTGGCGCATGGAACAGGCCATCGCCCGCACCAAGGAACGTCGCCCCGACCTACTCAAACAATCAAGCAATTAAACAATCAAGCAATAACACCATGACAGAATTCGAGAAATACGCCACCCGTCATCGTGGCATCAGCAGCACCACCTACGCCAAATACACTTCGGCCATCAACAACTCGCTGACCCCCTATATCGTCGAGGAGCGCCAGCTCAACGTGGCCCAGATGGACGTCTTCAGCCGCCTGATGATGGACCGCATCATCTTCCTCGGCACCGCCATCGACGACTACACCGCCAACGTCATCCAGGCCCAGCTCCTCTTCCTCGAGAGCGTCGACCCCGAGAAGGACATCCAAATCTACCTCAACTCGCCAGGAGGCAGCGTCTATGCTGGCCTAGGTATCTACGACACCATGCAGTACATTCAGCCGAAGGTCAGCACCATCTGCACCGGTCTCGCCGCCTCGATGGCCTCCGTGCTGCTCTGCGCCGGTGAGAAAGGTCGCCGCTGCGCCCTGCCGCATGCCCGCGTGATGATCCACCAGCCCATGGGCGGCGCCGACGGTCAGGCCACCGACATGGAGATCACCGTCCGCGAAATCCTCAAACTCAAGAAAGAACTCTACGAGATTATCGCCCTTCATAGTGGCCAGCCCTTCGAGCAGGTGGAGAAAGACTCCGACCGCGACCACTGGTTCACNNCAAGGACACCACCGCTCCATATAGGTGCCTTTGCTTTTTTATTGCTTAAACAAGTCGTCAAAAAGGATATAGTGCGTGTTTCGTCCGCCAGAATTTGCTTTTACAAGTACGCCTTTTTCTATCAAGGATGTGATATCGCGCAATGCCGTATCGGGCGAGCAATGGCATATCTTGGCCCATTTGCTACTGGTCAAGGGGCCTTCAAAACCGTCAAACAAGCGATTAATGACCTTTCGTTGGCGCTCGTTGAATTCGGTGTCGGTATGGCTATTCCAGAACTCAGTTTTACGAAGCACACCACTAAGACTCTGCTCCGAAGTGATGATAGCGGCCTCTATCCGCTGTAGAAACCATAGCAGCCATTCTGTAATATCCATATCACCACATGTTGTACGTTCCAGTATGGCGTAATAGTCTTTACGGCTTTTAAGTATCTCCGCCGAAACACTATAAAATTGCATTCCTGTGCCTCGTGCAATCAGCATATCTGTCAATGTTCGTGTCAAACGTCCGTTCCCATCGTCGAATGGATGCACCGCCACGAACCACAGATGTGCTATGGCAGCCTTCAGCAGTTGATTGGCAGGTTGTTCATCGTTTAACCATTGCATAAAACGGCCCATTTCATAAGGGACGACTGATGATGGTGGGGCTTCATAATGTACACGTTCTTTCCCCATAGCCCCGGACACTACCAGCATAGGCTCATCGCCCTGTCGCCAATCAGCCACGGTGATGCGGTACATGCCACTACGCCTTGTCGGGAACAACGCAGCGTGCCAATTGCATAGCCGCTCTTTGTCGAGCGGCATATTGCAATTCTTCACAGCATCTACAGCCACCTGCACAATCCCCTCAATGTAATGGTCACTGCTACCAGCCGACGGCAGATTGACACCCAAATGGCGAGCTATCGATGATCTGACCGAGTCTCGGTTCAGCAATTCTCCTTCAATCTCCGACGAACGAACCACATCCTCGGTCATAGATTCCAGCACTGTCTGTTTTTGCAGGTCAAACCCCAATACCGAAAGCATCCCAAGCAGCCTTGCTTGGCGTTCTTGCACCGAATTCAACAGGGGAGATACTTGTAAATCATCCCACCTAAAGTTAGGCCAATCAGCATCTTGCCATATATATATGGCTTTTTTACCACTATAAATCATGCGGCAAATATACAAATTATTCTCCGCATTTTTGCGGAGAATAATAACTTTTTTCTCCGCAAAAAGGGAAATCCGGACATTTATTCAAGAAATATAAGCAAGCTCACGACAGAATGTCATGAGCCTACTTTTTTATTATGGGTGTCTTCGATAGAATGCTACCTTATCACCACCACGCGTCGGGCAGGATGATTGCCGATTTTGACCATATATGCTCCTGAAGAGGGAACATTGAAACGCAGGGGTGAATATTCATCCTGCTTGGTTGCCAGTATGCGACCATTGACATCATAGAGATATACCGTGTTCCTTTCCGCGCCGTCCACAACAATCTGCCCATTGCTGGTATAAATCTTGGCGTTAATCGCATCCACCTCATCCACCCCGACAAAAATAGTATCATGTACAAAAACAGTATCATGTATCAGAATCGAATCTGTGATGTAAACGACCGTAGTGTCATGCACAGGTACAAAGGTGGTGTCATGAAAATAAACAGTATCATGGATGGTTAACGTATCTATATACAATGTGTCCTGATATGGAGTGCCAACGGCATAAAAGTGTGCGGTCAATTGGATATCGTTGACAACGGCGAAGGTATAGGGGTTGTATGTTGAGCCGTCACTCCAATGCGAGAACAGATAGCCGCTGTAGGGTAATGCCTCTACTGTCGCTGCCGTGCCATATTGGTATTGTCCGTTGCCGCTACAAGTCCCATGGGTGATATTTGCAGCTTGCAATGTGACCGAGTGCGTGTCAATGGCGAAGATGGCCGTGCGACTGATGTCACTTGTCATTATTATATTGCGTGGATTGAGAGTGTTGCCGTCGTCCCAACGAACAAAATGGTAATGTTCAATGGCAGTAGCCGAAATGGCAATTGTGTCAAGATACTCATAGGTACCACTACCAGCAACACTACCCAATGTGGTATCATTGGAAGAGACTGTCAGTGTGTATTGGTTCTTCGCAAACAATGCTGTAAAGGTGGTGTCCTGTGTTAGCGTGATAACACGGGGATTGTCGGTGTTGCCATCGTTCCATTGTGTGAAATGGTAGCCGTAGTTGGCATTGGCACTAATAGTACGTTCGGAGAGGTAGTTGTAACTTCCGCTGCCGTTGCAATAGCCACGAATAGAGGTGTCGGCATGCACAGTGAGGTTATACTGATTGAAGTCAAAGATGGCAGTCTTGGTGATATTGGCGGTGGCGGCAATTCGACGCGGATTCTCAATGCTGTAGTCACTCCAACGGACGAACTGATAGCCGTGGTTGGCTGTGGCCGTCAATGTGACCGTGTCGAGGTAATCAACAGTGGCACTGCCGGATACTAAACCTTTTGTGCTGTCATTGGTGCTACCTGTCACAGAATATTGGTTTTTGGCAAAGATAGCGGTAATAGTGGCATCATCCGTCAGCATGATTGTATCGGGATTGGCCGTGCTGCCATAACTCCAATGGTCGAAATGGTAGCCGTAGTTGGGGGTGGCTGTAATCTCTACAAGAGAATCTCCAATTATACTATACATACCAGCACCCCAAGTGCTATCGTTGGTATTAATCGTCACAGCAAAAGTAAACGTGTAAAGGCATTGGAGATTGTAGGAATTACCCCAACTATTTTGATACGCCACAATAGATCCACATGGAACTTTTACCACCATATTTGCAATAATTGTTGCTCCAGCAAATACGTTGCTTCCTAATGTAGGCGGAGTGGTCGCATATAGTATTAAATTAGTAAGATTGTTACAGCCTAAAAAAATATAGTTTGGCAAATTAGTTACATCCTTGCCGACGTAGATGGTAGATAAACTTGTACAATCTCGGAAGGCAGACCAACTAGACGTTCCCGCATAAGTACAATTAGTTGCATTAAAGAATAGTGTCTCTATATTAGAGCATCGCTCGAACGAATTCCAATACAATGTTTCGATTCCTGTCCCAATTGTCAATGTGGTTAATGACGTACAATCAACAAACCCACAATTCCCAATGTAGTTTACTGAATCGGGTATTACTAACGACAATAGTCCGCATCCAGTAAATGCGCGTTCTTCAATACGAGTAATTGTATTGGGTATAGAGACGTAAGTCATGTCGCAACAAAGATAGAATGCGGATGATCCGATATTAGTAACCGAATAAACAATTCCATTATAAGTCACACTATCAGGTATTATTACCGAACCAGTAGGCATATCGTATCCCAGATAGCCACTTTCATAAGGGCCGCTACCTGGATATGTCACAGAAACACTACTACCACTAATGTTGTAGTATAAAGTATGCCCGCTTGGTGATACCGCCGAGAAATCGTAAGCATGGGCGGCGGACATTATTGCAATAAAGAAAGCAGTGTATAATAATCGTTTCATTGTTTGTTCCCTTTCTTGCTTCCGAGTTCGTCAATGATGGTGTGCAGCAATACTAATGCCATTTGCATATTTTTCTCACCGTGGCCAAAGACAATGTACTTGTAACAACGGCGAGTTTTGCCCTTGTTTACCCACGCATCGGGAAGATGTCTCTTCATTATTCCTGTCGCTTCGGGGAACTTGGACTTCTCTCGCTGGAGGTCAACGGAAGTGTTGTCCCCATTGCCCAGCATCAATTTAATGATGTAGCCTCGGCAAGTTCCGGTCAGTTCTTCCATAACAAAGATGTGGAACAGGTTACCGTCCAAATTAATGCTGTAGCCTTCAACCAAGCGGTCGCGACTATTGGGCGATTTTTCGAGTGTCTTCATTTTCATGATATTCTTTTTTTTGCTTTTCCGACCCTCCAACGGAATGTTAATCATATTAAAATAGAAAAGGCATGAGGTTATGTGCTCATGTCCGTCTTGATAGAGGTATCGCCAAACACCTTTGAGGAAACGGGGTCTTATGGAACATATCTCACGCCTGAAGATATGCTATGGGTATAGCATACACAATCAAGCGAAAGCATAAATGCTCGGTCCCTCCTCATGAAATTTGGCGAATTTCTATCAAAGGACAGTATCGCAATGCTTTTCTTGCTTACAGCTTTCGCTCTCGAAAGCAAGTGCAAAATTACGAATATTATTCCAACCAGCAAAAAATATTTTCATCATGTCGCAGAAAATGCGTATTTTTGCAATTCGAAAAACCGATATTATGCAAATAAAGATTAAAAATACTAGCCACCATCCGCTGCCGAAGTATGAGACACAGCAGTCGGCGGGGATGGACCTCAGGGCTTTCCTGCCGGAAGGGCCTATTACACTGAAACCCATGGAGCGCGGGCTCGTGAAGACGGGGCTCTTTATGGAGCTGCCGGCGGGCTACGAGGCGCAGGTGCGGCCGCGTAGCGGCCTGGCACTGAAGAAGGGCATCACCGTGCTCAACTCGCCCGGCACCATCGATGCTGACTACCGCGGCGAGATATGCGTCATCCTCATCAACCTCAGCAACGAGGACTTCGTCATCAACGACGGCGAGCGCATCGCCCAGATGGTCATCGCCCGCCACGAGCAGGCTGAAATCATCCAGGTCGAGGAACTTACCGACACCGAGCGCGGCGCAGGCGGCTTCGGACACACGGGAAAGAACTAAAAAAACAGAAACCTCCCTAGAAGCCCTTCCCTGCCGAGGGGCTTTCTTTGTGCTGTTAACTTGCTGTTTTCCACGATAGATATACGATTGTTTAACGTCATTTCAACGATTTTAAAACGTTAAACAATCGTTGAACAATCGTTGAACTAACGTTGAAAATATTGACTTATAGTGTATTATATGCACTCAAAATTGCATATAANNGCGTCAGATGTGTATAAGAGACAGCTTATAGTGTATTATATGCACTCAAAATTGCATATAATACCTCACAATTTTATCCGCTTTTGCGCGTTATCTTCACAAGATGAAACGCCCAACGCTCAAAATGCTGCTTTTGTTTGCTGCCATATTGCAGCACTCTTTCTGTCACGCCCAGCCCTTGCTAACAGGTGCGGAAATGCTGATGAGCGACTCCTCTCAACTTTCAACTTTCAACTTTCAACTTTCAACTTCAAAGGTGGCAGTGGTGGACAATCAGACCTCTATTGTCGGCAACACCCACTTGGTGGACACCCTGTTGGCCAAAGGTATTCACGTTACCAAAATCTTTTGTCCCGAACATGGTTTCCGTGGGACCGCCGAGGCGGGAGCCCATGTGGACAATAGTACCGACCCCAGGACCGGCCTCCCCATCGTCTCGCTCTACGGCAAGAACAAGAAACCCTCGCAGGTACAACTGGCCGACATTGACTATGTCATCTTCGACCTGCAGGATGTGGGCTGCCGCTTCTACACCTATATCAGCACGTTGCACTATGTGATGGAAGCTTGCGCCGAGAACAATGTGCAGCTTATCGTCCTCGACCGTCCCAACCCCAACGGCCATTATGTCGATGGCCCGGTGCTCGACACTGCGCATTATCGTTCTTTCGTGGGCATGCACCCTGTGCCTATTGTCTATGGCATGACCATCGGCGAATACGCATTGATGATCAATGGCGAGCATTGGCTGAAAAGCGGCATGGAATGCCGCCTCACAGTGGTGCCTATGCAAGGCTACAAGCGCGACAGCGTGGGCTACGAGCTTCCCGTGCCGCCGTCGCCCAACCTGCGCAACGCCCACGCCATCGCCCTCTACCCCTCGCTGTGCCTCTTCGAGGGCACCCATTGCGGTGTGGGGCGTGGCACCGGCTGGCCCTTCGAGTGGGTTACCTATGGGACAGATACTCTTGACCTGCGTCAAATGCAGGTCCCCGGTAGGTTTGACTTGCAATACCTGATGGAGATGTACCAACGGGTGCCCAAGGGTAAGTTCTTCCTAAAAAACAACTTCTTCGAGAAACTGGCCGGCAACGGCGACCTCCGCCACCAAATCGAGAGCGGCATGAGCGAAGAGGAGATTCGCTCCACCTGGCAACCCGCACTCGACAAGTTTATGAAAACCCGAGAGGAATATTTAATCTATAAATAATATGAAAAAGAACACATTATTGATGGCAGCCGCTGCGATGCTCTTCGCCGCTTGCTGCTGCAACAACAACGAATGTGCCGCCCCGGCTGACCCCGCCGAGGTGGTGATGCAAAACATCCTCAACCGCAAGAGTGTGCGCTCCTACACTGGTGACACCATTCCCGCCGCTGTGATGGAGAACATTCTCCGTGCCGCCATGGCCGCCCCCAGCGGCATGGACATCCGCCCCTGGAGTTTCGTCGTTCTCACCAACAAGGACGAGTATGCAACCATCTTCGAGGGTAACTTCAATATGCAGAAGTTCATGGAGAGCGGAGCCGTCGTCGTCATCTGTGCCGACACCACCGTCACCCGTCCTCCGCGCGACAACCCCGACGGTCCCGCTGTCACCACCGATGATCCTATATGGCGTGACGACATGGGAGCCGTCACCGAGAACCTGCTACTGGCCGTCGAGGCCTATGGGCTGGGTGCTTGCTGGACCGCTTGCTATCCATTCCCCAACACCATGGAACCTGTGAAACGCGTCCTCGGTCTACCGCCGACTGTGGTGCCCTACGCCATTGTTCCCATTGGCTACCCCTCCTCGGAGAACACCCCCAAGGACAAGTGGGACCCCACCCGCATCCACTACGACCGCTGGTAAAACAGAAGCACAAAAAAGCCCTCCCGGAAATCCCGAGAGGGCTTTTTTTGTGGAGTAGATGGGACTCGAACCCACTACCTTTTGATTGCGAACCAAATGCTCTACCAGATGAGCTACTACCCC
>LXOW01096030.1_pt1 | contig 39965 bp, 38 predicted proteins | sample 1368591 | NCBI WGS metagenome assembly LXOW01 (sample SAMN04884650, study PRJNA319009) | bovine gut metagenome | isolation source: Cow rumen | host: Bos taurus | place: Italy: Legnaro (PD) | collected 2014-07-09
GAGACCCGTACGTACGGTTCAATGAGAGGGAAATAACATTTACTGTTATTTCTCTACTCTATCTATGGGCGCATGTGTAGGGAGTGTTACACACCAGCTTCCATAAACAACCACATCCGCACGGTTCATACATTTCACATTTGGGTCAGAAAGTCTCGCTTCAAGTCTTTCCCTTTGTTCCCCTCCATCGGGACACATATTGTAGTTTAAGTGCGTTCTTGTTGGATCAATACGCTGATTCCCGAAGGTTATATATTGTCCGTTCTCATCCTTTTTCCTTTCACAATGGGCGAATAATCCGTAATCGCCTCTTGTAAATTTTTCAAAATTAGCCATGGTCACCGCCTTTCAGAATCCAAAATGGGATTTTGGTAGCTTGCTCAGGGCGCTGCCCCGAGACCCCGTAGGAGCCAAACATAATGCGTTTGTCTCCGCTAAAGCCCCGCCGGATGATGAATGATCTTCGTTACGGTACACTCTGTACCTTACTTGCTTATTCATCATGGTCGACGTCCCCGTCTACCGGTATAAACTGTTCCGAAGAAGATACATCCTTCTTCGATACAGCCTGTACCCTTCCGGCAGTGCTTTCGCTGCTCGATGTAGCAGTATCGGCAAATTCCTTTACGATCCTGCTAAAGTACACATCGAGCTTCTTAAGATCAGGTTCATCTCCGAAGTGTTTCCTTACGAGATCGGCAATTTTACGATTGTCCTTCTCTAAGGATCTTTCGTATCTTTCCCTGATCTTATCCAGATCTTTCTTTAGTTCCATTGTTGATTTTTCAGCTCTTGGCATCGTTTTGTTCCTCCATTTCTTTAACAGTTGTACACGGCTTTTACCTCATTCTGATTTCGCAGGTCGTTCCCTTCATTCAGTTCCATGAAGTTCTCAATGGTATCCGCCCTGATAAGAAGTTTCCGACCGACTTTAAGTACCGGAAGCTTCTTCCATTCGATCAGCTTACGGAGTGTATTTCTCCCGATACCGGTACACTCTGCAGCTTCATCAATGGAATATGCCATCTTTGATTCACGCATTTTTCACTTCTCCTTTTCGTTTGCATTATGCAATTCTTTCTAAGTAGAATATATCGCAGGTTTTAAAATCGGTCAAGCGTTTTGCAATCCTATATTATTTCATGTAATTGCATATTGCATTTTCTTTTGTTATGTGATACAGTACAGATGTACCCACCGGAAAGGGATTATCGGTCACGGAAAAAAGATTTTAGTAAAAAGAAAAAGGTAATGATAAGCGGTACACTTACACCGAAAGAGGAGGCGTAAACAAATGAAAGATAAAGATTTACGCAAGATGATAGGAAGCAGAATCAAGCAGAGACGTACAGAGCTTAACCTTCATCAGAAATACATAGCAGAAAAGATGGATGTAAACACATCCACCATTCAAAGATATGAAGCAGGTACTATCGACAACACCAAGAAACTCATCCTTGAGGGACTTGCTGATGCTCTCCACGTATCAGTGGAATGGCTCAAAGGTGAAACCGATGAGTACGAAACGGACATCACAGATAAGCGTGATCTCCAGATTCGCGATCTTATGGGAAGACTCACTGTAAGCGATAAGGAAGAACTATCAGATGAACAGTTCGCGTTCTCCAAAGACCTGCTCATATACATACTCTCGGAGTATGAACTGTTCCTTGATTCTTTTAAATTCGGATGTATGAATTATAAGAATGATAAACAAAATAAAGATATTGCCAAGGCAATGGGAATTGATTCCGTAAAGGAATACAACGAGATCATGTTCCTTAGAGAAGTGACTCATTCCATCAATGCCTATAACGATATCGCGGATGTGATAAGACTCTACTCAAAGAGCCCTGAGAAGGCATCGGAAAGACTTGCCAACCTCATGGCTGACTTTGGTAGAGACGAGGAATAAATCATATTCAGATATCTTATAGTAAAAAGCATTTCAACAGTTCCGATTGCCCGTGAATGAAAGGAGCACAGTTTATGGCAAAAGGATCTGTAAGAAAAAAAGGAAAAAAGTGGTACTACCGCTTCTATGTTGAGGATGCAAGCGGAAATCTGGTACAGAAGGAGTTTACCGGTACAGAAAGCAAAAGTGAAACGGAAAAGCTCTTAAGACAGGCAATGGAGGACTACGAAGAAAAGAAATTCATTGCCAAAGCAGAAAACACCACACTCGGCAATCTGCTTGATGTGTGGGCTGAGGAAGACTTAAAGACCGGGTCACTAAGCAACGGCACTGTAGAAAACTATCTCCAGACTATCCGGAGAATCAAGAAACATCCGATCAACAAGCGGAAACTTAAAACAATCACATCAGATCACCTGCAAAAGTTCATGGATCTGCTGGTGTTCGGAGGAACCGAAGGCGATTTTACATCAAACGGCTTCTCCAAGAACTATATGAGATCTTACTCGGCGGTACTGCACGGAGCATTCCGGTTCGCGGTATTTCCAAAGCAGTTCATAACCTTCAATCCAATGGACTATGTGGTAATACACAGTAACGTTACCGAAACAAAGCTGTTCGCAGAGGGCGATGAATTGCAGGAGACTATTAAGCCTCTTACCCCGGAAGAATATCAGAAACTAATTGATTTCTTGGGAAAAAGAAGCAAAGATGCCATCCTTCCGGTTCAGATAGCATACTTCACCGGACTCCGCATCGGAGAAGTGGCTGGGCTTACCTGGCAGGACATCAATCTTGATGAACAGTACCTCACAGTCCGCAGGAGCATCCGTTACAACGGAGCAAGACACACCACCGAGATTGGGCCTACCAAGCGTGGCAAGGTTCGTATCGTGGATTTCGGAGATACTCTCACTGAAATCTTAAGAAAGGCCAAGAAAGAACAGCACAAAAACAGACTCCGTTACGGCACACTGTATCATCACAACTACTACCGCGAAGTCAAAGAAAAGAACCGCATCCACTATGAATTTTACCACTTAAGTGGGGAGGATATGGTTCCTCCCGATTATCAGGAAATCGACTTCGTATGTAAGCGTGAAGACGGAAGCCTCGAAATACCTGCTACCATCTCAGATGCCTGCAGATCAGCTTCCAAACATGTACCTGAACTGGAAGGCTTTCACTTCCACATGCTCCGCCACACTTACACAACAAACATGCTGACGAACGGAGCTATGCCGAAGGATGTGCAGGAAATGCTCGGTCACTCGGATGTAAGTACCACAATGAACATATACGCCCACGGTTCAAGAGAGTCCAAGAAAAGCAGTGCAAAACTCTTGGATAAAGTGGTCGGATAAAAAAGTTTCCCTTGTATCTACCTCATAAGGGCAAAAACAAGGGAAAACACGTATCCGATTACAATATGAAAGCTCACAAGCCTTACAAATAAGGGATAGTTAGCAAATCAGTTAGACAAATTCGAATTTGTGGAGGTGACAACGTGCGGATAGAGATTGAACCAATTGGCTATGTCAAAAATAAAGTAGAAGATAGAAAAGATGTCGCCTGGGGTGAAGATAATTCTACAATTTATTTGGAGAAAAATTATATTTCGGGTTTAAAGGGATTGGAAGATTTTTCCCATGTTATTATTTTGTACTATCTTGACAAGGCAAAGTATGATAAAGAAAAGCATCTTCAAAGGAGACCACAGAATAGGGATGACATGCCTTTGGTAGGTATTTTTTCTCAAAGAGGCAAAGACAGACCAAACCAAATAGGGATGACGTCAGTTAAAGTATTAGATGTTTCTGAAGACAGGATAGTTGTTAAAGGACTTGATGCAGTAGATGGTACACCTGTTATAGATATAAAGCCATATTATCCGGTATATGATAAAAAGGATGCATCTGTTCCAGAATGGGTTGATCGCTTAATGGAACACTATTTCTGAAAGACAACTTTTAGTTTAAAATTATCTTTTAATTAAATGTGCTAAGGCATAAATTGGATTTTTAGGGACAACAGGTAACGATATGAAAAAAATAATTGGAAAAAACGGATTAGTAAATTGCACAATTGTATTGATATGCACAAGTGTTTTGATATTGAATTCGATAATTGTGGAAAAACAGGCTCTTTTAGAAATATCAGATAATGTGACAATGGCTTATATTCTTAATTTCCTTGCAGGATGTCAAGGCTTGCTAGGAAAGTTTGGAAGTATGTCTTATGAAAATGTGTTTTTGAATGGACAGTTCTGGAGATGTATAACACACATATATCTTCATGCGGGTGCGTTTCATATGGTTATGAATATGGCTGCACTATTGATTGCAGGAAAATATATTGAGAAGAAATATGGAAGTTTATGGTATTTGGTATTCTTTCATACAATTGCAATTGTAGATGCAATTATTGTGTCGCTAATTTTTTCGGATGAGTCAGTGGGGGCATCAGCTGGAATATTTGCTACGATTGGCGTATTAGTTATTCTTTTGTATAAGAAACAGATTTTCATAAAGAAACCAGAAATTATATATTTGATAGCATTTTTTGTTGTGTCGCTAGTGCTTGGTGTAGAGAGTTTGATGGTACATTTGATAGCATTGGCTATGGGGCTGTTGCTTGGATTTTTTATGAAATAATAATATGAAATACCCATCTATGGTTGCTTTGCATTGGGAAAAATATTTCCAGCATATTTGTGAAAAGTACAATAGTATCTATAAGATTCAGATGCCGAAGGTGACTCCTCATGTGTGCAGGCATACATTTTGTTCTAAGATGGCATCGTTTGGAATGAATCCCAAGATGTTGCAGTATATTATGGGACATTCAGATATAAGCGTTACAATGAACACGTATACACATGTGACTTTTGATGATGCAAAGGATGATTTCTTGAAAGCAATAAACGAGTAGCTGGACATTCCCTATGGCAGAATAATCTTTGGTAAATTGCTTGTTTGCTATATTTGAGTAAAACATTTTACCGTTCTCCAACGGCAGAATTTGCTTTGGTACGGACTTGAAATTTACCAAAGATTTTACCCAAATTGCCAAAAAAAACATGCCCAAATATGAAAAAATGAGCATTGCAGCGATCATGCTTGCATGAATCGCTATAATGCGAAAAAAACATGGAGACGTCAGTCGACATGCCAAGATTTGCGGATTTTGAGTGAATTGAAGAAATGATGAAAATGGCTAAAAAGCCCATAAATACAGGAGTTTAGAGCAATGATAAAAGTTTTATTTGTCTGCCACGGCAACATCTGTCGTTCGCCTATGGCAGAATTTATTTTAAAAGATATGGTAACAAAACGTGGCATTGCTGAGCAATTTGAAATTGCCTCAGCTGCCACCAGTACGGAAGAAATATGGAACGGTGTAGGAAATCCGGTGTATCCGCCGGCGAGAAAAGAACTGGCAAAACACGGAATTCGCTGCGATGGCAAAAGAGCGGTACAATTAAAGGCGTCAGATTATTCCTATTACGATTATTTAATAGGGATGGACAGTATGAACATGCGGAATATGGAGCGGATGACAGGTCATGGAGCTGGAGAAAAAATGAAACTGCTATTGGAATATGCAGGGGAAAATCGAGGAATTACAGATCCATGGTATTCCGGACAATTTGATGTGACTTATGAAGATGTAGTTACTGGTTGCACCGCATTTTTAGAATATTTGGAACGAGAAGGAAAAATTGATAATTAGGCGAGTTTATTGTGACATAAGATGAAAAAAAAGTCGTAATAAATGAATAAAAGTATTGACTCCTACGTTGCGTAATAGTTTAAACTGTCTTTAACAAGCCAAAGGAGGAAATGAAAATGATGAAAATAAATGAGGTGAGCAAACTTGCCGGAGTGAGTATACGCACTCTGCAGTATTATGATAAAATCGGGCTTTTGCATCCTTCGGGATATTCCGAGGCAGGGTACAGACTGTATGACGATACAGATTTAGAGCACCTGCAGCACATCTTATTGTTTCGTGAATTGGAGTTTCCGCTAAAGGAAATCAAGGAGATTATGAGTAGTCCTGACTTTGACAAAAACAAAGCTCTAGAGCAGCAGATTGAACTGTTGAAATTGAAAAAGGAACACATTGAAAATCTTTTAGAATTTGCGCTTGGAATAAAAACGATAGGAGTGAAGCAAATGGATTTTAAAGCATTTGACAAGAGTAAAATGGAAGAGTACGCCAGACAGGCAAAAGAACAATATGGAAATACAAAGGAATACAAGGAATTTGAAAAGAAACAACAGAACCGTTCAGAGAAAGAAAATCATCTGCTGATGGATCGTTTTATGTTACTTTTCAAAGAAGCGGGAGAGATAAAAACAGAAGATCCGGCATCGAAAAAGGCGCAGGAAATGGTGAAAAAAATTCAGAAATTTATTACGGAAAATATGTACGAATGTAGCGATGAAATTTTAAGTGGCTTAGGAAAAATGTATGGTGCTGGAGGCGAATTCACTACAAATATTGATTCCTACGGCGGAGAAGGGACAGCTATTTTTATGTCAGAGGCAATTGAAATCTATTGCAATAAGACAGAGCTGAAAAAATAACAATGCGATCAAGCAATTGAAACAGCATATTGAAGTTTCGAAGAAAACTATGCTACAATAAAACCATAGTTGGTTGCCTCATAGGTAAAACCAGCAAGGCAAAGATAAAAACGCAACGTACATTTTTAGTATTGGTTACATAGAACGATGTTGTCAATCATTCGCTGAGCATATTGATTGAGACCTATGTGTATCAGATTAAAATGTACCAGAGCCGGTAGGTAGCCCGGCCGTCCTGTCTATTTTTCCTTGCAGTGTAGATAATAAGATTTACACATAAAGAGAAAATGCTTTATACAGGGTAAGTAACCTGCCCCTCCGGGTTGTCCATTCTTTGCACATTTTTCTTTAAGGAGGGAAGAAGATGGGCAAAGTAAGCAACAGGTTGACGGTGTATTTTGAAGATCCATTTTGGGTAGGTGTGTTCGAGCGAGTGGAACACGAAAAAATATCGGTGACGAAGGTAACTTTTGGCGCCGAACCTAAGGAGCATGAAATACAGGAGTTTATTCTGAGAAACTATTACAATTTGCAATTTAGCCCGACTTTGGATACTGTTGTAAAAGAAGCTAAGAAAAATCCAAAACGGATGCAGCGGGAAGCAAAAAAACAAATGCAGGAAAAAGGCATTGGAACAAAATCCCAGCAGGCGTTGAAATTACAACAGGAACAAAACAAACTGGTGCGAAAAGAGCGAAAACGGGAACGCAAAGAGGAAGAAGCTTTGCGACGTTTCACATTAAAGCAGCAGAAAAAAAGAGAAAAGCATAAGGGGCATTAGCCCCGGGCTTTTCTCTTTTTTTGTGGGGGCACCCACAAGTTCTCCACATTTGTTTCNNGATATGCCTGCATGGCAATTAAAAATATATGAGCAAAGCATAAAAATCGTGCGATAAATAGGCATATGTGGTAAAATATTAGTAAGGAAAAATTATTTTCTTAATTATATAAACAAAGTGCCTTTTCGTGATGAAAAAGGCTTAAACAAGGGAGGAATACATCAAATGGCAGAAATGATCTTAAATGTAAATGGAATGGTTTGCGGAGGTTGTGAAAACAGAGTACAAAATGCAGTAAAAATGATGGATGGTATTTCAGATGTAAAAGCAGACCACACTACTGGAATCGTGAAAATACAGTTAGACAAAGACGTAACAAAAGAAAGTATCATTGAAACAATTGAAGACATAGGGTTTGATGTGGTAAAGGAAGCATAAAGTATGAAGAAAATTGTGTTATCAATCGATGGAATGACTTGCAGTGCCTGTTCCAATGGCTTAGAAAAGTACCTCAATAAACAGGAGGGAATAAAACAGGCAACAGTTAATCTTGTGATGGCAAATGCCACCATTGAGTATGACGAAAAGATTCTGGACTTGGAAAAGCTGGAGTTATTTGTGAAAAAAGCCGGCTTTCAAAGTTTGGGTGAATTTAAAGAAATCAAGGAAGAAACGAAAAGCAGGAAGGACACCTATACATTCATAGGTGCAACCATTCTTGCTCTTCTTCTTATGTACATTTCTATGGGGCATATGCTTCATCTGCCGGCAATTCCTGGCCTTCATCCCCATAAACATACCGAAAACTATATGATTTCTTTGGTGGTGCTTACCATTCCATTTTTGGTTTATGGTTTGGATATTCTAAAAAATGGTTTTAAAAATCTCATTCATCTTGTTCCAAATATGGATACATTAGTGGGGATTGGTGTTGTGACTAGTTTCTTCTACAGTTTATACAATATGTACGGTGTGCTAAAATGGAATCACAGTCAGGTGGAAAATCTGTATTTCGAATCAAGTGCCATTGTCATTTATTTCGTGAAACTTGGAAGATACATGGACAAACTTGGGAAAGATAAGACGAAAGCGGCGATTCAGAAACTGGTGAAAATCACCCCCAATAAGGCAAGGATTAAAGTAGATGGCGTCGAAAAGGAAGTGACTTTGGATGAAATACACAAAGGGGATCTTGTGATTTGTAAAGCGGGAGAGAAAATAGCCGTGGACGGAACGATGGTAAATGGAAAAGCTCACGTTGATGAATCCTTTATTACCGGGGAAAGTAAGCCGGTTACCAAGGAAGCAGGAAGCAGAGTCATTGCCGGAAGTCTTAATTTTGACGGATATATGGAGTATGAGGCGGAAAAAATCGGGAAAGAATCTACCGTATCCGAAATCGTGAAACTTGTAGTGGAAGCAAGCAATACAAAAGCACCCATTGCAAAAGTGGCGGATAAAATCGCAGGATATTTTGTGCCGGTGATTATGCTCATTGCCATTGTGACAGGTTTGTTTTATCTTTTCAGTGGTCAAGGCGTGGAAACTGCCCTTACCACATTTGTTACTATTTTGGTCGTTGCCTGCCCATGTAGTCTGGGGTTAGCAACTCCTCTTGCAATGATTGTCAGTGAGGGGCTTTGCGCCACCAATGGTATATTGATTAAGAAAAGTGAAATTCTTGAAAATGCACAAAAGACAAATATAATCGTATTTGACAAAACAGGAACATTAACTTATGGAACTTTAAAGATTGCCAAGGTTTTGGTGTTGGAAAATTTTTCTGAGGAGAAATTGTTGCAGATTGTGGGAAGTATCGAAAGTAAGTCTACCCATCCCATCGCGAAAGCATTTGTGGATTATTTGACAGAGCATAAAGTNNGAGGGAAAATACATCATTGGAAATGCCAAAATTCTTGAAAAATATGGTTTGGAAAATACACATCAGGAAGAGGAAAGAACACTGTCCGCCATGGGAAACAGTATTGTTTATGTGGTAAAAGACGGGAAAATCATTGCTTTAATCGGGGTAAATGATATCCTTCGTGCGGAGACAAAAGAAGTGATAGAAACCCTACGTGCCATGAAGATTGAGCCTATTATGCTTACCGGGGACAACAAAGAAACAGCAGAGAAAATTGCCGGGGAAATTGGCATAACAAGAGTTATTTCGGATGTGTTGCCAAAGGAAAAAGCAAATACCATCCGTGAATTAAAGAAAGAAAATCATTTTGTCATGATGTGTGGCGATGGCATTAACGACAGTCCAGCTCTTGCTATTGCTGATATTGGTGTCAGTGTCAACAGCGGTACGGACATTGCCATGGATTCTTCCGACGTCATATTAAATAAAAACGATTTAAGAAGCATCCTTGACCTTATCCATATAAGCAAAACAACAATAAAAAATGTGAAACAAAATTTATTTTGGGCATTCTTTTATAATATTGTCATGATACCTATTGCCATGGGAGTGTTAAAGCCTTTTGGCATTTCTATAAATCCTATGATTGCCAGCCTTGCTATGGTGTTAAGTAGTTTGACGGTAACAGGACGGGTGGTTTTACAAATGAATTTAAGGGAAAGGGATAAGAATAGTCATTTATCGTAATTCAGCAAGAAAACTCCATTCGATGAAGTCGGTTGTGGGTAGTTCATGATTTAGATGGTTACTGGCACAGCAGAGTGATAGTACAATGGAAAAAATATCAAAGTATATCAATTATAGTTATAGCTAACAATAAAATTGTTAAAATACCTCCGAACAGAAAAAGCTGTTATATTTTTATTGAGCTAGTTTGTTCAAATGATTGTGATGTTAGCACATCATAAAAGAAAAAAGCGAGGTAACTAACAATGACAAATTATGAAATAATAAAAACGTGTGAAGATATTGATTTTAATCAGGTCAGCGAGATACTGAAATTTTATGGCTTAAGTGATTATGACAGCAGTGTTCAGGAAAAAGTGTTTCATAACAGCTATGGGGTTGTGTTTTTGAAGCAGGAAGGTAAGATTATCGGTGTAGGCAGGGCTATTTCGGATGGCATTTGTCAGGCGCAGATCTGCAATGTGGCAGTGAGGGATGAGTATAGAGGAAATGGTCTTGGCAAAGTGATTATCAATGAGTTACTAACACAGGTGAAAGGATGTACGGTAGTTTTATATACGCACCCTAAACATCATGGACTGTATGAACATTGGGGATTTTCAAGGCTGAAGACAGCCTATGTCCTGTTTCAAAATGAGGAGCATTACAGGGAAGAAGGATTTATTTAAAAAAATACCATTTTTTGGCAACAAAAATGTATTGACAACTTTTTTGGTTAGGCATATATTTTCTGTTGAAAGAGTAGGTAAACTGGTAAATGCAGAAAATGCCGCAAATAATCTTAGGGGCATCATTTACCTTCTGGAAGAATACAAACTTGGATACGGCATTTCCGTTGGATTTAGTAACCTGAATTATTCATGGTGCAGTGTATAAATTAAAAACTGTGCCACAAAGCTAAAAAAATCATCTGTGAAGCTTAAAATCATTCCCGTGTTCCTAAAAAAGGGTGAAAAATCCCTACGGAACCTATTTATGGGAAGTTATTAAACTGTCAAGGTTCGTTAATAGTTGCTGTTCTAGCTGCACATTTATGTTCCTTATGTTTGAAAGAGTCTCATAGAATTATCATCCATTCGATTATGAAATCTTGAAATTGTTGGCTGTGATGCTAATGCAACTTTGTTAAGCAAAGCTTTAAATACAGGATCATTTGAATGGGCGTTTATTCTTAATTTTGGGAAATGAAAATATGTTGACCACTTTTGGGTTAAGTATATTATAACAGACATAAAAAGGCGTCTTGGAGAAAACTCCAAGGCGCCTTTTTATGTCTACTGACAAAGCTTTCCAACTACTTCGTTGATTATTTTTCCGTCAGCTTTTCCTTTTAATTCAGCCATAACTGCTTTCATAATCTGACCTTTATTTTTTGTAGCGATTACGTCTGCAAATTTTTCTGTTAAGATTTTTTCTACTTCTTCAGCAGATAACATTTTTGGTGCAAATTCTTCCATTACAGCCAAACGTTTTGTGTACTGCTCCTTTAACTCTGTACGGTCTGCAGGACAAGTATCAATCTGCTCTTTTACAGACTTGATTTCTTTTAAGATTGCCTGGTCTACTAAGTTTTCAGGAATGTCCTCACGGCATCCATTATCAATGGCAAGTTTCTTTACTGCAGAAACCAATACTGCAATGGAGTCCTTTCTTTCTTTATCGCGGGCTTTCATAGCGTCCATCATTGCTTTTTGTAATGTGTTAAATTCCATGTATTATTCCTCCTCATTTTAGTAATGTTCTCTCGGAATCTCCTTTATTCAATAATTTCGGCTATATTTTCCTTGGATGTTCTCCATTTCCTCGTCGTACACACCGTGTACGCACTGCGGGAATGTCGTTATCCAAGAAAAATCTATCTCGAAATTCTTGCATAAAAAGATTCAGAGAGAACATTTCAAATTCCCAAAAAGTATTATAACATAGGTTGCGTTATAAAGTAATACGGGAAAAACTTCTTTTATTTTCCTAATATAAACTTCAGTGGTGAATGTTTGATTCCATAATCGATAACAAAGCAAATTCCCATTGTGATGATAAAAAGCAAAATATATTTTCCGAGCCATGGGGAAAGTGGCTTACACCATTTTTTCGCAAGTTCCAATGCAACGCTTTGATGCAATGCAAAGTATGTCATGGTGTTTTGTCCAAAGATAATCAAAGGTTTTACATTGCGTAAAAGGTGTGCCAGCATAAAAATTGCAAATGATGAAGCAACGGCAGCCAGCGTTGTCAATGGGTAAATGCCGAAATGATTATGAAAAAGCTCGTAATATTCTTTATTTGTGAGGGTGTAGTTAAGCGTTGTTAGTGTTGCACAAAGAAAAACAGAGGCAAACAAGGCAAAGTAAACCCGAGGTTTTGTTTTTGTTACAAGAGTTATGACATCTTTTTTCCTAAAAAGATAGCCCACCGCAAAGTATACGAGAATGATACATGAAGTATCATAATTCCAGTATGCTTTTTCGGTTTCGAGACTTGTAAAATGTGTAGCAATCACACTGATTGTGGTACTCACTATTAGAATGAGCCATTCGTTCTTTTTGCATAGATAGCAAATTAGCCAAAATAAGAGAATACCGATATATAAGGTTGTTAAAAACCAAAGAGTAGTGTAGCGTTGCTGGTAAATCAGTCGTTCTTTGTTATATTTGAAGACTTTTTCTTTATATCCGCTGTACCAATAGTTAAACAGAAGAATAATCAATGCAAAAGAAACGTAAGGAATTACGTATGCTTTTGTTTTTTTTATGAAAAAACGTGGAAAAGACTCTTTGATATTGAAAAAATAGCCGGAAATGATAAAAAATACAGGCAAATGAAATGTATATAATACCATTCGCACGTTATCGTCATATTTTGTATGTCCGATAATTACGGCAAGCATGGCAAGTGCTTTCGCAACATCCATAATGGTGTTTCTTTGTTTCATAGTGAAACCTCCTAAAAAAATCAAAAGAAATGTTTGGGAAATCTAAAAAGTCTTCTTCAAAGTTATAATGGTTATGAAGCATATTGTCAAGTGATTTTCGATTATCTGCTTCAAAAGGGCTACTTGCCAAGCGTTGGTTATGGTAAAGAAAACTCCGTTTTGGAACAACGAAATTCGTTGTTCCAAAACGGAGTTTTTTTACGCTTTATATACATTCATATACAAATCTAAAGACTGTTCCGTTCCATCAATCGTCATGACGCCTGGATACAAATCCAAATCCATTCCCTTGGTGTTTCTAAGATTCAAAGAACCGTTTTTTCCATGTTGTGTATATATCACAAGTTTATAACTTTGATCTGTACTGGCTGGCTGAGTTCTTAAGTACAAGGTAAGTCGGTTCTTATTTGTAATATCTTTGGCTGTAACATCCTGACTTAGAACTCGCAGACCTGAGGTATCGTAGAGTTCAATATGGAGTTTGCCATCATTGGTTTCGGGGGTTGTCCCTTTGCTTAAGCGGATGTTTAATTGAATTCGGTTAAAATCAGTTTCTGGATAAAATGTCTGGGTGAGTTGTGTGTAGTTATTCATTGAAATTTCTTCTAACCAGGAATTACCAAAACAATGAATGGCATATTCGTAGTTTTTTTGCACATTGCGCTGACTGATTTGTAAAAAAGTTACAATAGTTGAAAACGAAACTAACATAATCGTGTAAGCTATTTTGGATTTCTTTGTTCGCAGCGAAACCCAATTTGAAAGATGCTCCGATTTAATGTTTGAGCCGTACAGGAAGAAAAACGGAAGAAATGGAATAGCATATTCCGGTTTCACTTCCCAAATAACATACAGGGCAATGGCACCTGTGATTACAACGATAAACAAAAAGTCATAGGTATTAACTTTTTTCTCTTTTCGTTGATGGTACAAATTGCACATGGTGAACAGTAAAATAACTAACCAAAACATTTGACAATATAACATCAGAAGATGATTGTCTGCGCCCAAAATCAAATCTGATATAGAGTTGGAACCGACATATTGTGTTAGTCGGCGGTTTACTTGAAAAGAACCATCAGACCAAAGAATAATCATTTTCTTTAGCCAGAAAAAAACTGTGTGACTGCCAAGTATCTGATAGTGCTCAATTGTTTGCTTGGTGGTTTCTATTAGTTTTTCATCATTTTTAAGGCTGCATGTATAGGTATCGTCCTCATAATTATACATTCCGTCTTTGTGGGAACCCATCATTAGCCAGTGGGTAATTGGATAATTTCCACTGGTAACATTTCCAAAATAATGATTGTTCAAATGTTGAACCCCTTTATGTGTACCAAAAAGAATGGCAACACACAGGACTGATAAAATAGCATATTTTATAATTCTTTTCAGAGAAATATCGTTACGTCTAATTTTTCGAACAGAGTAAAAAAGCAATCCCAAAATCAATGCTATAAATGGAAAAATTGCAGTTGGTCGAATTTTATAGGAAATTACTACCAATACCATACATAACATGGAAAGGACAAGTCGAACATAATAGCTTTTCGACTGATAAATGCAGATACCTAAATAAAAGATACACATCATAAAAGGTACACTTACAGTATTCGAATACACCCAAAAAGCCATAAGGTAATAAACCGGATTCAAAGTACATAATAATAAAACTTTTGCAGCAAATGCAAGTCCCTTGCATCGTTTGGCTATTAGAAATGTAAATAAATTTCCAAGAAGCAGACAGATGGAATTAAAAACATAAGCTGCCGTATAAAACGAATGTATTCCAAGAAAATTTAATAACTTAAAATAGTATACAAATATAATGGTAAGTGTATAATTATTACTATATTTTGTGAAATAGATGTAGTAGACACTGTTTTCTTTGATTGGAGCCTGGCTACTGTTGGCAAATACAAGTGCTTGGTCAAGCATACTGTGACTATCGTATCTTGGAATAATAAGCAAAGAAGAAATTAATACGGTATAAATGCAGACAGATATAAAAAACATACTTCCAATCCAAATCCAAAGTTGTCTTTTGGAACTCTTATCCATAAAAGAAATGACCCGAAAAAATATAATGGTCAGTAAGAAGGTTCCAACAGTCAAAAAGATGATTCTTGCGGATAAGGAAGGAAAAGTGTCAAAAAATTCGGTATCTTGTGCTATCAACCAGGTAAATACCCAACAAATTCCAAATACTGTTAATAATAAAAGGGTTAATGTATTAAAAAATAATTTTTGTATTTTGTTAATCATATATATTATCCTCTTTAACTTTCAAAATGTATTACTATGTCTTTATTATGTGTCNNAAAAATGTCAATATTGTTTGTGAAAAAAAGACAGATATGAAAAACTCGTTGACTCCAAAAATTAACAATTATATAATAGAATTGTAAAAAATAAGAAAAAATATTATAGTAAAAATACAGTAACCTAAAAAAGAAAGGAAGTAAGTAATGAGAAAAAATAGAATCACTGCATTGGCACTTGTAATTGGGATGATTGCAGGATCATTTACCGATGAATTAGTATTGGTAAATGCAAAAATTGAGAATGAAGAGGATGTTGTGTATGCAAGTCCTTTTATGGACAAGGATAAGGAATTAACGGAGAAGACACATTATCTTATGGGTATTGTTGATGAAGAAGAAAGTACAAATAAGACTTCGAAAGATGAAGAAGATGATGATTTGGTATTTATGTCTGCATGCGAACTTCCAGATTCTGTTGATCTTAGTGCATCAAAATATTTCCCTGAAATTAGTAGGCAGGGAGCTTTGGGTGCATGTGCAAGCTGGGCAACTACATATTATGCGCTTACCTATCAGATGTGTAAGATGAGAAATGTTGAGGCAACAGAAGAAAATACATTTTCACCTTATTTTTCGTATAATCTGGTTCGTCAAAAAGCAGGAGGAACAGGTACGATTACTGCGATTAATACGTTAAAAGATATTGGTGCAGTTTATATGAAGGATGCAGCAGATTTTGATGATGAAAGCAGTGCATTGACATGGTTCCCGGATGAAGAAATATGGAAGAAAGCAAGCGACAATAGAATTACAGGATATTCAGATATTGCTACACCGGATAATATTGAAAATCCGCAAGATGAGGATCTTGTAAAGATGAAAACTCAGTTGGCAGAAGGAAATGTCATCTTGTGTACAGCGAATGATCCAAATGTAGGATATGATTGGACTTATACAAAATTAGATAAGAATTCTAAATATGCCGGTGAAAAAGTATGTGTAAAAACAAGAAATGGAAACAACGGGTTACATCGTATGACAATTGTTGGATACGATGATGATGTTTTTGTAGATATCAATAACGACGGTATAATCGAAGATGGAGAAAAAGGAGCATTTAAGATTGCAAATTCCTGGGGAAAAGAATGGATGAACGACGGATATGTATGGTTATCTTATGATGCATTAAATTCATCTTCCGTTGTTATGGAAAATGAAACAAATCGTGTGCAGGCAGTGCGAGGATTAAATGTTATTCGTGTGGATGATACAGCTTCACATTCCAATGCAAAAATGGTTATTGACATGGATTTGTGTGAGAGAAATAATGCAAAATTTACTATTTCAGCATGGAACTCGAATACTGCGAAAAATTATTCCGTACATAGTTTTTCACACCCATACAATGACAATCCTCTTGCTTTAACAGGAAAGGATTATTTCGATGGCGGAACTATTGTGGTAGACTTGAATAACGTTGTAAAAGACATAAGCGCAGAAAATTATGGTGATTATAATTGGGTTGTGATAGTGTCTGAAGAGGGTGAAAGCTCAATATTTATTCATAGTATTAAGATGTTAGTTAATGATGTTCCTGTTGAGGAATATGTAATGACTGAGTTGGACGAGACAGCAATAAATAATGGTGATATTCAAGAAGGCGGCGACGGATATGTAGATTCGGAATGCATCTTTCGTTTAAGTAAAATTGAAAACGTACTAAATGTACCGGAAACGATTGTTGCAAATGAAGAGTGCCATTTTGATGTCATTCCTTCTGAGAATAAGAAAAGTAGTTTCAAAATCAGCGATGAAAAAGGAAAAGTTGTTTTAGAATGTGATTATAATGAACCAACAGCTATTTCATGGAAACCAGAAAAAATCGGTTCTTATTACATTGACTCGGAAAACGGAGTTGATGACATTACAGGAAAAAAGATTGAAGTTGTAGAACATTGCGACTTTATGGATTTAGAGTTTGAATGGAGTAATAATTCGAATGAATATACATTAAATTCGGATGCATTTTTCGGTTGCAATGTAAGCTATAACGGTTATTGCGGTGAATTTTCAACAAAATACAAGTTATATCGAAATGACAAATGTATTTATGTATCGGATCGTTCATTTGGCTTGAAACTATTGGAGGAAGGTAATTATTACATAGTTTACGAAGCAACAGATAAGGCTTCTCAGATTACAAGGAAAATGCAGCATGAGTTTACTGTGAAAAAGATTTTGCCGACAGCAGAGCCAACAAAGGTGCCAACAGCAGAACCGACAAAAGCACCAACGACAACACCAACAAAGGAACCAACAGCAGAACCAACAAAAGCACCAACGGCAACACCAACAAAGGAACCAACAGCAGAACCAACAAAAGCACCAACGGCAACACCTACAAAGGAACCAACAGCAACACCTACAATTGTCCCAACACCTGTTCAAAATCAGGTTACTGTATACTATAAAAGAAGTACAAGTTCATCTTGGAAAAATGCATATGCACATTACAAGGTAAATGGTGTTTGGACTGTAAGTCCTGGTGTACAGATGGATAAAATTAGCAATGGATACTGGTCAATTACAATTCCAATGGGAAGTGAAACATTGGCTACCCTTTGCTTTAACAACGGCAGTGGAAGCTGGGACAATAATAACAAAAAGAATTATACGGTTGGAACGGGAGCTTATTTGGTGGATCAATCAAAGAAAAAGGTAACGAAATTGTCAACAGAGGCACCGACAACAGCCCCAACTAAGACACCAACAAAAGCACCAACAACTGAACCGACGAAGGTGCCAACCTCTGCACCAACTAATGTACCGACATCTACACCAACCATGGTGCCTACTAATAATCCTGAACCTACAGAAGAACCTGTGGAGAAGAAAGTAACGATTATTTATAAAAGAAGCAAAAGTACATCATGGAAAAGTGCTTATGTTCATTACAAATTAAATGGAACATGGACAAAAGTTCCAGGAGTAAAGATGACTAAGCTCACAAATGGCATGTGGAAAATAGATATAGACATGAAATCGGAAGATACAATTACCATGTGCTTTAACAATGGTTCCGGTTCCTGGGATAACAATAGTAGTAAGAATTATACAGTAGGTTTTGGGGAATATTGCATAGACCAGGAAAATAAAAANNGGGTGCCGTTTTGTGCCGGTATTCCAAATGAAAAGAACGAGACATTTGAGGAATATATCGTTTATGTTGATATGTTCAGTTTGACAGAAAAAGAAAAGGGGAAAGTAGACAATGAAAAAAAGAAACATTTCAGTCGTACTTGCATCAGCTATGATTGCTGGTGTATTCGCAAACAGTGGAATTAGCAGCTTTGCTCAGGAAGCAAATGATGCAGTAATTGCAACAGAAACAACAGAAACACCAACAGGTTCAGCTATTACTGAAACAAGTAAACCAGTTTCACAGGTAACTGTTGTTTATAAGAGATCTGAAAAGACATCTTGGAAAAAGGCATACATTCACTACAGCGTGAATGGTAAATGGACAAAGGTTCCAGGTGTAAAAATGAAAAAAGTAAGCGATGGAAAGTGGAGCATTACGATTGATGTAAAAGATGCTAAGAAAATTAAGGCATGTTTTAACAATGGTTCTGGAACATGGGACAACAATGATACAAAGAATTATAGTATCTCATTAGGAAACTATGAAGTTGATGCGAAAAAGAAAACTGTAAAGAAAATCAGCGTTGTAGATGCAACAGAAGTACCTGCAACAGAAGTACCTGCAACAGAAGTACCTGCAACAGAAGCACCAGCAACAGAGGAACCAACAATTGTACCAACTGCACCATCATTTAAGGATTGCGCTGTAATTGTATATGATAGTTACGAAGCAGCTACATGGAAAAATGCATATATTCACTACAAGGTTGGAAACGGTCAGTGGACAAAGGTTCCAGGCGTGAAAATGGATAAAGATGAAGCAAGTGGTACATATTCGTACACAATTCCTTTGGGAAATGCTAAAAATGTAACCGTATGCTTTACTGATGGAAAAGGAAAATGGGATAACAACAACAAAAAGAATTATGTGTTTGAAGCAGGAATGCATANNATATTAGAACATGATAAAGTTAGGGAAGTATTTAAAAAGAAAGGCATGGAGAAAATGAAAAATAAGATACTATCATTGCTTGGGTTAAATGGTGGCATCGTTCTGTTAAATGCGATTGTTTTAAAACTGACAGGATGGTCACAGTTTTTTGAAAAAGGAGCTATCGCACCGGAAGGAATGGGAGAAACCATGGCTGTAGCTTTTGGAATTACGGTTTTATTGCTTAGTGCCATGGCTTTTGGATATGGCAATTATAAATTATTGAAATCTATGGAAGGTGCTGAGAGCCGACCAAGTTATTCAAAAAAATATGGATATGTTCTAGAGGAGATTGATACTCCGGAAGAATGTCGAACAGCGTTGATGGAGTGTCGAAGCAGGGTTTTTGATTTTTATGTCAATCGTGCCATAGAACAAGTAAATCAATTTCAAAGAAAACAAGAGTCTATGCGTAAAATTTTATTTCAAAAATGCCAGTCTGATGAGAAAGAAATGTATGGCGTGGGACAAATCGTAGAAGACGCTGAAGAAATGTTATATGAAAATGTTCGTCATATGGTTAGCAGAATGTCAATTTTTGATGAAGTGGATTATTTAAAAATGCAAAAAGACGCAGCAAATCGACAGAACAGCGAAGGCATGGCGGCAAAAAGAGCATTGTATCAGGAGCATTTAGAATACATAACGAAACAGTTAGAGAAAACAGATTCGGTACTTCTTGCTTATGACCGACTGTTAATTGAAATTTCCAAACTTGGTGATGATTATGGAAAAGAACAGGAACAGATGGCACATATTCAGGATGTGGTCAATGGCATGAAGCAGTTAAATGATGAGGTGGATCAGGAACTTGCCGGTTTGGAACGTCAATACGCAAGTATGAAATGATGTTTTAGCTTTATTGGATAAAAGGGGACATATGTACCAGAAAAAGCGAATATTGTGTTTGGGGGAGCGAAAAGTGTGTAGCAACCCTCTTAATTCAATATAAATAAATGCTTTCCCAGAGCCTATGTGTAAGTGTTTCGAGAGAGTATATAAATGAAAAGGAGAGGAAGAAATGAAAAAACAAACAATAATTTCGTTTGCATTAATTGCGGTGGTTGTATTTGCTGCTATTTTCGGCATTATGCAATGTGCAGGAAACAAAGATGTGGCGAACAAAGAACAGGCAGAGAAAAAACTTGCAAAGATGGTAAAGAAAGTGTCAGCTTCAGAAAAAGAATTGACCAAAGGTACGGTTGATATCGGCGGAAGCAACACATTGGCGGAAGAATTACCTGATATTTCAAAGTATCCAATCAGTTTAGAAGGTTCAGGAAAGATTAATATTGAAATTTTCGCTGCACCGGAAAAAGCAGGTAGCGATACCGATGGATGGATGATTGAAGCAGCAAAAAGATTTAATAAACAGAAACATACTATTGATGGCAAATCAGTTGCTATAACCATTCGTTCTATGTCATCAGGAACAGGCGCAGATTATATTACATCTGGAAAATATTTGCCGGATGCATATTCGCCATCTAGTTCATTGTGGGGACAGTTGATTGAAACACAGGGGCAAAAAGTGGAAGTATATGCGGATAAGTTAACAGGAAATGTTGCAGGTATATTGGTTTCACAAAAAGTAAAGAAAGAATTAAAAGACAAGTATGGTAAGGTGGATTTTAAAACAGTTGTAGAGGCAACTGCAGCCGGCGATATTGCTATGGGATATACAAATCCATTTTCAAGTTCTACAGGATTAAATTTCTTGTTAGAGACATTATATATTTATGATAGTCAGAACATTTTAAGTGATACAGCCATTGATGGTTTTGCAAAATTCCAGAAAAATGTGCCATTTGTAGCTTATACGACACAGCAGATGAGAGATGCTGCAGATTCAGGTACTTTGGATGGCATGGTAAATGAGTATCAGACATATATAAACGATAAAAAGCTAAGTAATTATGAATTTATTCCATTCGGAATACGACATGATGGTCCGATGTATGCAATTGGAAATCTTTCAGAAAATAAGAAAGAGGCACTTCGTATGTTTACAGAGTACTGTTTGTCAGACGAAATGCAGGATCTTGCAAAAGACTATGGATTTAACCAGATGGATGATTACAATAGTGAACTTCCAAACATCGGTGGTGCAACTATTATGGAAGCTCAGAATTTGTGGAAAGAAAACAAAGACAACGGAAGTTCAATTACTGCAGTTTTCGTAGCTGATATTTCAGGTAGTATGGGTGGAGATCCAATCAATCAGTTAAAGGAATCTCTTATTAACGCAGGAAAATACATCGATAAGGACAACAGCATCGGTTTAGTAAGTTTTAACAACAAAGTATTTATCGATTTACCAATTGCAAAATTTGACTTAAATCAACGTTCGTATTTTAACGGAGCGGTAGATAGTCTGGTAGCTCTTGGTGGAACTGCTACTTATGACGGAATTGTGGTTGCAACTGACATGCTTATGAAAGCAAAAGAGGCAGATCCATCGACTAAACCGGTACTATTCTTGTTGAGTGATGGAAGACAGAATGAAGGCTATAATTTAAGCCAGGTATCTTCAGTTTTGAAGTCATTAGAAATTCCGGTATATTCTATTGCTTATGGCGATGATGCAGACATGGATGAGTTAAATGAAATTTCAGGAGTAAATGAGGCAGCAGTTATTAAAGCTGACTCAGACGACGTAGTTTATAAGTTAAAGAACTTGTTTAACGCACAGATGTAAAGAAGAAAACGAGCAGGTATGAACCTGCTCGTTTTTAACGCTCCGCGAGGATGCGCAGACCGCGGAGATGGAGTTAATTGCTGCGCAATACCGCGGTCGCGCTAGAGTTTTGCAAGCAAAACTCTTTGCTCTACAGTTATTGAATAAATTAAAGGTTGTGCAATACTTCCACTGCATTTCCCTTGTTAATCTGTTCGAAATGTTCTTCATAGTACGATAATGTACCAAAATTAGAACGTTCCATCTTTCCGAATTCACTGGCAAGATTGCATATTTTATTGAACTCTTCAAGACTATGCTCATCTTTGCTCATAATGAGATAATACATTCCCTTAGCAGCATCTTTATACAAAGAATTTGAACCATGGTAAAGCAAGTGTATCTCTTTACTCATGTCAATAATCTCTGACAAGTTATGAAATGAGAAGATCCGTACTGCATTAAGTGCGGCGCTACTCTTACTTTCTTTCTTTGTATGTTCCTTTTGAATAATATTCTGTGGCGATACAGCATCTGACAACGGAATAAAATCAGCAGGTTCCTTTTTAAGTGAGTTTATATGATCCATCTCATCGATGGTAAGTGGTAAATCTTCATCAAAAGATGATGCATCTTCAAAATCAAACTCATCCAAGTCAGCGTTTGGTTCAGAAGAAAACTTCGAGAAACGGGTATCTAATTCATCCGGATCTTCCACTTTGGTAATAATCAACACTAAACAGTCAGCAGAAACAGGAATTGCTTCAATCATCAATGGAATGTCTTCAGCTTCAAATCCTAATTCGTAAGATGCCTGTTGCATCATGTCACGAAAAAGTTCTTTTGCTTTGTCTGTTCCATATGCTAATTCATTGATACGAAGCTCTCTATCTGATAAATCCTTTCTTGTCAGGGTGCAGCGGATTTGATTGTCACTAATACGTTCCATTTTCATATTTTTTCAACTCCTTCCTACTATTCAGTATAGATTATTCCAGTTGCAAAGTCAATCAATCTATTGACCTAGAGGATATAAATCATATGGTCTATAGAGTGATTTTATGCTTGTTGAGCAAGTTTCAACAAAAGAAAATATACTAAATTTTGATGGGGATTCTCAAACCTCTTCATAGGGGGGAGAGTTATATTTAATTATGAAAAAATAAATGGAAAAAACTGGTGTGACATGTAAAAAGGGGAGAAATAACAGAAAAAAAATTGTAGATTTTGCGGATTGTAATTTGAAATCAAAAGGAATACAATCAACGTGTACTTGCTACAAAGCACATATCAAAGCGACTCTGAAAATGATGAAAAGAGGTATGACATTTGATAGTGTAGTCTAATTATTCTATTCGTTATCTGCTCGATAGAGCTCTTCACAGTATCGTGAATAATCAAAATAGAAGGGATAAGTAGCTAAATATTATAACAGTAACCCTAAAAATGAATACAAGATAAGAAATAAGACAATAATTATTTGTTTCTGATTTTGGGGAAAATGTATTCTCAAAATTCTTGTATAAAAAGACTCTGGGAGTACACTAAAAAGAGGGAGGTGGAAGTTACTTAAAAATATAGATGATTGAAATGTGCTATTTTATAGACGATTTTGGTATAAGCTAAGATATGTAACCAGTACACAGCATATCGTTAACTAATAGTGATTAAAATGGGGTTCAAGCACTATGCGAACTCTTACAAGTACGTATGGGTATCCTTATAAAAGATTGCCAAATATAGATTCTGAAGATTGAAATGATATATATCTGATGAATCATGATAAATTTAATTGCATCTGCATTTNNGAGAGGCAGTACAGTTAATAAATGGTTTTAACCATTACTACAAAAAATGAGTGGATTGTGCTGAAAGTTTTGCAATCCAAAAAGAATTTTAAATCCGAATAATACGAAATTAAAAAGAAAAATAAATAAGAAAGGACAAGAATCCCTATACATTTGGAAAGTGAAAAGAGGCGAGAATATCGCCTCTTTTTGACTTTTGACCAGCAAGAATATATAATAGGACATAAGATTGTTGTTTCGGGTTTTAAAGCCTGGAAATGAGAAGGGAGAAATAAGATGGATAACGAGAGAGAAAATGACTACGGTTATTCTATGGCAAATACTGATAGAAACGCTGAAAACCATGGAAATACAGGTGTAAATATAAATGCAGATATGAATGTAAATGCTGACGCAGGTTATACAAGAAGTGAGCAACGTGAAGTTATGCCTACAGAAAGTTTTCGTCAGCGTTCGGAGATGGCAAGAGAAAGAAAAAGAAAACAAAAGAGAAGACGCAAAAAAAAACACAGAGGTTCCTTACTGGCAGTTTTAATTGTGACAGTAGTTGCTTTGGTTGTGGTTGGAAGTATGTTGTATAAAAAATACTCTCCATGTAGAGAGGTACTGCCACTTTCAAAGTACTTTGATAAAATTGACAAAGATCAGGTGTACTTGATTGAACATGACAAAGTTTTGGAGGATGAACTTGGCTTTGTAGAAGATGGAGAGGTTTATCTTCCATACAACACGGTAGTTAACCGTATCAATAAGCGTTTTTATTTTGACGCCAGTGAAAACATTTTGTCATACGCAACTGCAACAAAGATTATCCGCGTGGAACTTGGAAGTAGTGCGTATTCCGTAAATAAAAGCAAAAAAGATGTAGGATATACCATTGTAAAAGCGAAAGGAGAAGACGTTTATCTTGCCCTCAGCTTTGTAAAAGAGTATTCCAATGTAGAATACCAGTTGTATGATAAAGAAGCACCAAATCGACTTGTGTTTGAGGATGGTTGGGGCGAGACATATTCTTATTACAACGTGGAAAAAGACACAAAACTTCGAACTGGAGCGGGAATTAAGTGTAAAATTCTTGAAAGCCTTCAGGAGAAGGATAAACTTCGTGTTATTCAAACAGAACAGGAACTTGAATCATATGCAAAAGTTATGACAGCAGACGGTGTTACCGGATACGTTCTTAAGAAGTATTTATCAAAACCATATGACGAAGTTTTGGAAAATGATTATGAAGAGGAAGAATATGCACATATTTCCATGAACAAAACCGTATGTATGGCATGGCATCAGGTAACAGGACAGGCGGCAAATGGTTATGTCCTTAACATGATTTCAGCGACGAAGGGGCTTAATGTAATTTCTCCAACCTGGTTTTCTCTTGATAGTAATAATGGTACGATTACTTCCCTTGCCAGCGATTTGTATGTACAAAGAGCGCATTTAAATGATGTTCAGGTTTGGGCGTTGTGTGATGATTTTAAGGTACATGAGGGAAAAGTTGATTTGGCAGAAGTACTTGGAAATACAAAAAATAGAGATAAGTTGGTAAATCGTCTTATTGCCAATGCATTGGAGTATAACTTAGAGGGTATTAATATTGATTTTGAGTATGTTACCAGTGAAACGGCAGCTGCATATCTGGAATTTTTGCGTGAGTTATCAGTAAAATGTAGAAATAATGGTCTTGTGCTTTCTGTGGATTCCTATGTGCCAAAGGATTTTAGCGCATTTTATGACAGAGAGGAACAAGGAAAGATTGTGGATTACGTTGTAGTGATGGGATATGATGAACATTACGGTGGAAGCAAAGAAAGTGGTTCTGTAGCTTCCATTGGATTTGTGAAAGAAGCAATGGAAAATATTACTGCCATGGTAGATCCGGACCGTGTAATCATGGGAATTCCATTTTACACAAGATTTTGGAAGGAAGTAAAAACAGACGACGGTGTGAAAGTAACATCAAATACTTATGGTATGAACCAGCAACAGCGTATTCTTACTAACAATGGTGTTTCACCAACCTGGGATGATGAAACCGGACAAAATTATGTGCAGTTTGATTATAATGGAGCAACCTACAAAATGTGGATGGAAGATGATGAGTCCATTGATTTGAAGTTGAAGACCATTTTCAGCGAGTACAATGGAAAGAAGATTGCAGGAATTTCTGCATGGAAACTTGGTTTGGAAAATAGCAGCGTATGGAATGTGATTCAGAAATATACGAATTAGTAGGAAGCATACATATGAAAAGACATATCAGACATATATTAGTAAAAAAGTTTTCATTTCCGTGATGAAATGGATGTAGGTGTTTGGTATGAGAAGAAAAAGAAGGATAAGAATTGTCATAATGGGAAACCTTGTGGCAATTCTTTTTTCTTGTCTGTTTTTCGGGAAAATGGGTTTCGTAAAACATATTCCTTTGTTTGAAAAGAATAGAAAAATAGTGAATACGGGCAGTAAACAAAAGAACAACAAAGAATTTTTATATACGGTAGTCATTGATCCCGGACACGGTGGCTTTGATCCGGGGAAAGTGGGTGTTTCAAATACTTTGGAAAAAGATGTGAACTTAAGTATTGCCAAGGAATTACGATTGTATTTGCAACAAAAAAACATCAATGTGTATATGACCAGGGAAGAAGATAACGCGTTAAGTGATGGGCTTGGAGGAAGTAAGAAAAGTCAGGATATGCGAATGCGTGCGGCTATGATGTGCAGTAGTGGGACGTCAATTGCAGTGAGCATCCATCAAAATAGCTTTCCGGCACAGAGTGTAAATGGCTGTCAGGTATTTTATTATCAGGATTCTGTGGAAGGAAAACAATTGGCAGATTTGGTTTCTGAAAAGGTGAGGATGGAAATTCCAACAATGCGCCAAAGAGAGCCAAAACCAAACAGGGATTACTATATTTTGAAAAAGGTAACATGCCCGGTAGTAATAGTGGAATGCGGCTTTCTTTCCTGCCCGGAGGAGGAAATACTCTTAAAGGAAGAATGGTATCAAAAACAACTTGCGAAAGGCATTGGAGAGGGTATGATGGCGTATTTGGGACTATATGAATAAGCATGGTTTTGCGGTTATCAAAATATTCAAATCGAGAAGAAATTAAACACAAAAACGAAAAACAAAACATTGAAACATCCGGTTAAGAATAGTATACTAGAAACATATTAGACTTGAGATTGTATACATATATTAGAAACCAATAATAAATGTCCTCTCGAAATTCTTGTATAAGAAGACTTTGAGAGAATATGAAACAATGTTTTTGTCATAGGAAAGAGAGATGCGAAACATGGAAACAAAGGTCAGGATAGTCAATGGAGATGGACCGGACACAGATTATCAGGAAGCGGCTGAGATTTTGAAACGTGGTGGATTGGTAGCGTTTCCGACAGAGACAGTGTATGGACTTGGTGGAAATGCACTAGATGAAGATGCGGCAAAGAAAATATATGCAGCTAAGGGTAGACCGTCAGACAATCCATTGATTGTTCATATTGCCGGAATGGAAGCATTGGATGAGCTTACAAGCAACGTCACGGAACATGCAAAAAAGCTGGCAGAACGTTTTTGGCCGGGACCACTTACCATGATTTTGCCGAAAAGTGAAAAAGTGCCACTTGGAACTACAGGTGGACTGCAAACCGTTGCTATTCGTATGCCAAATCATCCGGTAGCATTACGATTAATCAGACAGTCAGGACTATATCTTGCGGCACCTAGCGCAAATACTTCCGGGCGTCCTAGTCCAACTCTTGCAGAGCATGTGGCGGAAGATTTGACAGGAAAGATTGAGATGATTTTGGACGGCGGTATGGTGGATGTTGGTATTGAGTCTACCATTGTGGATTTGACAGAGGATATTCCTGTGATTTTAAGACCGGGATGCATTTCGAAAGCTATGTTGGAAGAAGTAGTGGGAACTGTTACGATAGATCCTGCAGTAAATGGACCGAAAAAAGATACATCCTTTAAGCCAAAGGCACCGGGGATGAAGTATAAACACTATGCACCGAAAGCGGATATGACCATTATTTCCGGGGAGAGAGAAAAAGTGGTGGAAACCATTCGTTTGCGTGCGGAAAGTGCCATTTTGAAAGGCAGAAAAGTTGGAATTCTTGCTACGGACGAAACTGTGGGATTGTATACCGAAGGAACGGTAGTTTCCATTGGAACCCGTAAGGAAGAAGGCAGCATTGCCAGAGGTCTTTATAAAATATTAAGGGATTTTGACCATCTTAAGGTGGATGAAATATACGCGGAAAGCTTTGAAGATGACACTATGGGAGCGGCAATCATGAACCGGTTGTGCAAGGCAGCCGGATATGCCGTAGAGCATGTGTAAAAACATTCTAAGAGGGGGTCATATACATTGAAAGTGTATGTGATGTGCAAATGAGGAGGAAATAATGAGAAGGTACAACAAAATTTTGTTTGTTTGTGAAGATAACACAGCAGGCAGCGTTATGGCTGAAATGATATGTAAGAGCATGGTGACAGACGAGGATGTTACGATAGCATCAAGGGGGATGGTTGTGCTATTTCCGGAACCCATTAATCCAAAAGTGCAGATTGTACTTACAAATCACGGGTTAACCGTGGAGGAGGACAGGGTTGCACGGATGCTTTCGGAAGAGGATGTGACGGAGGATACCTTGATTTTAACTATGAGCATTTCTCAAAAAGATAGAATTCTTAGGGAATTTGATGGCACAATCAGTGTGTATCCAATGCTTAGTTTTATCGATGAAGAAGCGGATATGCAGGACCCTTATGGCGGAACGTTGGTTGACTACGAAGATTGTTTCGTAAACATGTCCCGCGTTGTTAAAAAAATTGTGATAAAATTGAAAAAAATTTACAGTTTACAAGATACAGAAACTATGGTATAAAAAGCTGAATAGTATTGAAAAATGCGGATGCTTTTTTGAAATTTAGGTTTGACCAGAGATAGAATGACAATAAGCAGAAGTGAACCGTATACAGTAATCTGATGTATCAGAAAGGAGTTTTATATGATAGCAATTGGATGTGACCACGGTGGTTATGAACTAAAACAGGAGATTATTAAGTATTTAGAAGAGCAGAAATTAGAGTACAAGGATTTTGGATGCTACGATACAAATTCTGTAGATTATCCTGAATATGCAAAGAAAGTTGCTCACGCAGTGGCAGATGGACAGGCAGAAAAGGGAATTTTAATTTGCGGAACAGGAATTGGTATTTCTATCGCAGCAAATAAAGTAAAAGGCATTCGTGCTGCACTTTGCCATGACTGCTTCAGTGCTCAGGCAACAAGAGAGCATAACGATGCAAATATCGTAGCAATGGGAGCAAGAGTAATTGGACCAGGTCTTGCAGTTAAGATTGTGGATATATTCCTTAACACCCCATTTTCAAATGATGAGAGACATATTCGTAGAATTGCACAGATTGAAGAATAAAGAGAAAATTACATTGAATAACAGAAAGGGTGCTGTGAAATCACAGCACCTTTCTACATGNNCCATTTTAATGTGAAACCACTTTTATTTATGGTGGTGTTAGCAAACAGTGGTTTTATTTTGTTCGTATCGTTGAACAGTAACATTTAAAAAGGTGCTGCGATTTAATCACAGCACCTTTCTACATGTTCTCATATTTATTGATAATATTCTGATATTTTTTAAATTTACCGGAATAAATGATATTTAGCAAATTATTGGTTAGTTTCAAAGCCTTGCATCCACGTTCTTTTGTAATGAGTTTTGTTTCAAGAGCATCTGCCACTTCATCAAGATCTACTACATGAATCTGTCCGTCGGGATAGACAAGGACATCTGCCAGAAGGTCTAAGAAAACGTAGGCATTTTTATGGGATTGTACTTCGGTTTCGATAATGTCGCAGTACCAATAAACAAGTTTATGATGTTTGTCGAATACTTTGCTGATTTTAAATCCTTCTTCAATAAAATACCCGGAAATGCCACATGAAATATCTTTTCTTGGTTTGAGTGAATTCCATTTGGTAATAATAACAGATGAATCACAATGAAGGATTGTGTCATCCACCAAAGGAATCATTTCATCGGGGATAAGTCTTTTTCTATATAAAAATGGTCCTTTTCCAGTCATAAGAATTCCTCCCAAGTAATTACGCTTTTATATTTGACGCAAGCAATAATAAAACCGTAATTGCATAAATTTTTGATGTGATAAGTATACCACAGAAAAACAAAATTGAAAAATGAAAATTTAAAAGTATAACAAAGTTGAAAGAAACTGTGAATAGTAATGAATTTGGAAAGATATGATGTTTGAAATGGAATAATCACGAAATCACTAAAATGTTAATAATAGTTTTAAAATATTTCCTTTTTGTGAATGATAACTAAAAAATGTAAAAAAATGTATATTTAATTTGTTTTTTGTGGACAAAAACTTTGAAAATGGGTATAATCAAATTAGGTGTAGTTTTTTCATGTGATGTGATGGAAAAGGAAATCTCGTTTAGATAGCTACACAGACCTTTAGAAAGGAAGATGACCTTGAAAAATAACAATATGATTGCGAAGGCGTTGGTGATGTTTTTGCAGATTACAATTACTATGTTATCACCTTTGCTTGTGTGTGGCTGGATGGGGTACATGCTGGACAAAAGATTTCATACGACGTTATGGTTTCTGGGTTTGATGATTCTTGGGGTATGCGCATCATTTCGTAATTTCTTTCATTTGGTTCGAGGGTTTTACGAGAAAGATTTGAAAGATGAAAATGCGAAACTTGCCTACATGGAAGACATGAAGAGGGAACGTGAAAGACGATTTAAGGAAGACAAGAAAGATTCACAGGAGTGATGGGGAATGAGTCAAGAAAAGAAGACACTTTGTTATCTCATATTGGGAAATTTTATTTATGCGTCATTGATAAGTCTGATTGGCGTGTTCTTGTTGCGTCTGGATGTAAGATTTGCATCCGGTGTGTTCTTAAGTTCCATTGGTGCGTCTATCGTTGCCGTTCATATGTTTTTCAGTTTGCAAAAGAGTATCGACATGGGGGAAGAAGGCGCTATGAAGCGTGAAAGAACCCAAGCGTTGAAACGTATGTTGATTATGATTATGGTTGTTAGTGTTGGGTTAGTGTTGCCTGCTTGGTTTCATCCACTTGGAATTGTGGCAGGGGTATTTGCACTAAAAGTTTCTGCATATTTACAGCCATTTTTCATATACAAAAGCCAAAAGGTTCAGCAAGACTGACAAAAGGCTGGATAATAACATGTTTTTCAGTCGGTTTTGTGCCGAAATTTTGAAAACATGAATAATAAGAAAAGGAGGGAGTTCATTTGAATGGGGAAATCTCTTATCTAACGCAGAAAGTGTCAGGAATGCAGTTTTTACGTGCTGACATTGGAGATGATCTGGGAACACAAGGGTATTTGAAGTATAAATTCCTGGGGCAGGATTTGTATCTTACAACAACCCATATATCCCTATTCATCGTGTGTTTGACATTGATCATATTTGCATTTGTTGCAAATAGGGCAGTGAAAAAAGCGGATCCGTATAAGTCACCGGGAATGTTTGTGAATATTCTTGAACTTATGGTATCGGCTGTCGATGATCTGGTCATATCAAACATGGGAAAGAAACATGGTCCTAAGTTTGCCAATTACATTGGTACTTTAGCATGTTTTATCCTGTTGTCAAACATTTCCGGATTGATGGGACTTAGGTCACCAACGGCGGATTATGGTGTGACGTTGCCATTGGCGTTGATTACGTTCATCATGATCCAGTACAACGGCTTCAAGTATCAGAAGTTGGGAAAAGTGAAGGGTTGGTTTGAACCGATATTCTTCTTCTTTCCAATCAACATTATTGGAGACTTGGCAACGCCGGTATCTATGTCACTTCGTTTGTTTGGTAACATCTTATCAGGAACAATCATGCTTGGTTTGCTCTATGGATTAGTTCCATGGTTTGCAACCTTGGTTTGGCCGGCGGCATTACATGCGTATCTCGATTTGTTCTCCGGAGCAATTCAGACCTTCGTATTCTGTATGCTGACCATGGTATTTGTTTCGGATGCTATCGGAGAGGAAGAATAAGGCTATTGCCTTTCACACAATTATGAAAAATAAAATGAATTAGGAGGAAGTATTTATGGAAACTTTAGCAAAAGGTATTGTATTAGGTGGTTCTGCAATTGGTGCAGGTTTAGCTATGATTGCCGGTATCGGTGCCGGTATTGGACAGGGTAATGCAGCCGGACAGGGTGCAGCAGCAGTAGGTCGTAACCCTGGTGCAAGAGGTAATATTATGTCAACCATGCTTTTAGGACAGGCGGTTGCCGAGACAACCGGTCTTTACGGTTTGGTTATCGCATTGATCTTATTATTCGCTAACCCACTTATCGGTAAGCTTTAATATTTCGCGAACAAAAAGCCAAAATTCGAAAAGAATTTGGCAAATGTCACGGTAGCCATTTTGAACAGGTATATTATGTATATCTGAGCTATCGAGGACGATGAAAATGTTCATAGAAAGGAGGCAATACTGTGAGTGGATTAAACATGATGTCGAATGTTGTTCTTGCAACAGACGAAGAGACATATAGTCGTATTTTCGGTTTGGATGCACAGTTATTGGTGGATGCAGCAATTGTGGCACTATCTGTGTTTGTTCTATTCCTGTTCTTATCAAAACTTTTGTTCAATCCTGTTCGTGAGTTATTGGAAAAGCGTCAGGAAAAGATTAACGAAGATTTGAAACAGGCTGAACAGGCGAAAGAAGAGAGCAATCGTATCAAAGAAGAATACGAAGCAAAACTTCGCGATGTAAATAAAGAAGCTGAGGGAATTCTTAGTGATACCCGTAAGAAAGCGTTGCTTCAGGAAAAAGAAATCGTAGATGAAGCAAAAGAAGAAGCACATCGTATCCGTGTTCGTGCCGACAAGGACATCGAATTAGAAAAGAACAAGGTAAAAGACGACGTGAAACAGGAAATGATCGCAATCGCATCTGCTATGGCTGGAAAGATTGTTCAGACAAGCATCAGTTCAGAACAGCAGAATTCATTGATTGAAGAAACCTTAAAAGAGATGGGTGATAGTACATGGCAAAGTTAGTTTCTAAGACTTATGGAGAAGCGCTATTTGACCTGGGAAAGGAAGAAAATACATTGGATTTATTGGCGGCAGAGTCAGAGGCAGTGTATAAAGCCATGGAAGATAATCCCGATCTTATGAAACTGTTGAACCATCCAAAAATTGTCAAAGAAGAAAAGATATCTGTTATGGAAAAGATTTTCAAAGGTCAGGTATCTGATGCGATGGTAGGATTTTTAGTGTTGATTGTCCAAAAAGACAGATACAATGAAATTCCTGCAATTTTAAACTACTATTTGGAAAAGGTTCGGGAAGACAAGAAAATGGGAGTTGCTTTCATAACTTCCGCAGTAGAATTGTCAGATGCGCAAAAAGAGCATACAAAACAGAAACTGTTGGCAACAACAGACTATGTAGATTTTAAAATGAATTACCTTGTAGATCCAGCCATTATCGGTGGTATGGTGATACGTGTAGGTGACAAGGTTGTAGACAGCAGCGTTCGTTCCAGAATTAACACGATGGCGAAAGAACTGCAAAACATACAGCTTAGCGAATAATAAAAGGAAAGAAGGTGCACACTTATCATGAATTTGAGACCAGAGGAAATCAGTTCAGTGATTAAAGAACAGATTAAGAACTACAGCACAAAGCTGGAAGTCTCAGAAGTGGGAACCGTAATTCAGGTGGCAGATGGTATTGCCCGTATTCACGGACTTGAAAATGCCATGTCAGGTGAATTGTTAGAGTTTCCGAATGAGATTTACGGTATGGCTCTTAACCTGGAAGAAGATAATGTAGGTGCCGTTTTGCTTGGTGATAGTAAAAATATTAACGAGGGAGATACGGTAAAAACTACTGGTAGAGTAGTTGAGGTTCCCGTTGGTGACGTAATGCTTGGTCGTGTTGTAAACGCACTTGGACAGGCAATCGACGGAAAAGGACCTATCGAAAGTAATAAATATCGTCAGATTGAAAGAGTAGCTTCAGGAGTTATTTCAAGAAAATCTGTTGATACACCACTTCAGACCGGTATTAAAGCCATTGACTCAATGGTTCCAATCGGAAGAGGTCAGCGTGAGTTGATCATCGGAGACCGTCAGACCGGTAAAACAGCCATTGCGATTGATACAATCATCAATCAGAAAGGCCAGAATGTAAAATGTATCTATGTAGCTATCGGACAGAAGTCTTCTACAGTAGCTTCTATTGTTAAGACTTTGGAAGAGTACGGTGCTATGGATTATACAACAGTAGTAGCAGCTTCAGCCAGTGAGCTTGCTCCACTTCAGTACATTGCTCCATATGCAGGATGTGCGATTGGTGAGGAATGGATGGAAAATGGTGAAGACGTACTTATCATCTATGATGATTTGTCAAAACATGCTACCGCTTACCGTACACTGTCATTGCTGTTAAAGAGACCACCTGGACGTGAGGCTTATCCTGGTGATGTATTCTACTTGCATTCAAGACTTTTGGAGCGTGCAGCCCGTTTGTCTGATAAGTTAGGTGGAGGTTCATTAACAGCTCTGCCAATTATCGAAACACAGGCTGGAGACGTTTCAGCATATATTCCTACCAACGTAATTTCTATTACAGATGGTCAGATTTATTTGGAAACAGAAATGTTCAATGCCGGTTTCCGTCCAGCTATCAATGCCGGTTTGTCAGTATCCCGTGTAGGTGGTTCTGCGCAGATTAAGGCTATGAAGAGTATTGCAGGACCTATTCGTATCGAGCTTGCACAGTATCGTGAACTTGCTTCATTTGCGCAGTTCGGTTCAGATTTGGATGCAGATACAAAAGAAAAGTTGGCACAGGGTGAAAGAATCCAGCAGATGTTAAAGCAGCCACAGTATAAGCCTATGCCGGTTGAAAAACAGGTTATGATTATTTATGCGGCTACCAAGAAGTATTTGCTTGATGTACCTGTAGAGGATATTTTAACCTTTGAAACAGGTCTGTTTGAGTATATCGATACCAAATATCCGGAACTTCCAAAGAGTATTCGTGAAGAGAAGGTTATTAACGACGAGATGGAAAAGGTACTTATAAAAGCCATCGAAGAATATAAAAAAGAGTTCTCGAAAGAATAGAGGAGGTGTAGATTATGGCCTCTATGAGAGAGATTAAGCGTCGAAGGGCGTCGATTGAGAGCACCGGACAGATTACAGCAGCCATGAAAGTTGTTTCTACAGCGAAACTTCAGAAGGCAAAGGGAAGAGTACAGGCATCAAAACCTTATAATTCTCTCATGTATGATGTAGTTTCTTCTGTGCTTGCCAAGTCTGACAATGTGGATCATCCATATTTAAAGAGTGGCGACAGCAAGAAGAAAGCGGTCATTGTAGTAACCTCAAACCGTGGACTTGCCGGAGGATACAACAACAACGTGGTAAAACTGATTACAAAGGGCGACTTTGCAAAAGAAGATGTTCTTGTATATGCAGTGGGACGTAAAGGTAGAGATGCCTTGAAACGTTACGATTACCAGATTGTTGAAGATTATTCGGAAGTAATGAACGGACCGGTATTTTCAGATGCTGCAAATATTGGGCGTGCGGTATTGGAAGCTTTTGCAAGAGGAGATGTTGGAGAAATCTACATTGCGTATACGATTTTTAAGAATACCATTGTACAGATACCGACATTGACAAAACTTCTTCCTGTAGAAGTGAAAAAGGACGAAGCAAAGACCGGTACGGTAGATGATTTGGTGCTTATGAATTATGAACCGGAGGCAGAAGAGGCTTTGAATGAAATCATTCCAAAGTATGTAAACAGTCTCATTTACGGCGCACTTTGCGAGGCGATTGCCAGTGAAAATGGTGCCAGAATGCAGGCGATGGATTCTGCTACAAACAATGCACAGGATATGATTTCAGATTTGACATTGAAATACAACCGTGCAAGACAGGCAAGTATTACACAGGAGCTTACAGAAATTGTAGCAGGTGCTTCTGCAATCGAATAAAGTTAGCTGATAAATATGATGATATGAGAGTGAGGATTAAATTATGGCAGAACAGAATGTTGGAAAAATCACTCAGATAATCGGTGCGGTATTGGATATTAAGTTTATGGAGGGCAATCTTCCTGAAATTAATCATGCCATTAACATTACAAGAAAAGACGGCAGCAAAGTTGTCGTAGAGGTAGCACAGCATTTGGGAGATGACATCGTAAGATGTATCGCCATGGGACCAACAGACGGTTTAGTTCGTGGTATGGAAGCTGTTGCCACCGGTGCGCCGATTTCTGTTCCGGTTGGTGAAAAAACTCTGGGACGTATTTTTAACGTACTTGGAGAGCCAATTGATGAAAAACCTGCACCAGAAGGTGTGCAGTATAAACCAATTCATAGAAAAGCTCCATCTTACGAGGAGCAGTCAACATCCACAGAGATTTTGGAGACAGGTATTAAGGTCGTTGACCTTCTTTGTCCATATCAGAAAGGTGGAAAGATCGGATTGTTCGGTGGTGCCGGTGTAGGTAAGACCGTACTTATTCAGGAGCTGATTACAAATATCGCTACAGAGCACGGTGGATATTCAGTATTTACCGGTGTTGGAGAGCGTACCCGTGAAGGAAATGACCTTTACTACGAAATGAAAGAATCAGGAGTTATTGATAAAACTACCATGGTATTCGGACAGATGAACGAGCCACCTGGAGCTCGTATGCGTGTTGGTTTAACAGGACTTACCATTGCTGAAAACTTCCGTGATGAAGCCGGTAAGGACGTACTTTTGTTTATTGATAACATTTTCCGTTTTACGCAGGCAGGTTCAGAGGTTTCAGCCTTACTTGGACGTATGCCTTCAGCGGTAGGTTATCAGCCAACATTGCAGACTGAAATGGGTGCTTTGCAGGAGCGTATCACTTCTACAAAGAACGGATCTATCACATCTGTACAGGCTGTATACGTGCCTGCGGATGACTTGACTGACCCGGCTCCGGCTACAACATTTGCCCATTTGGATGCGACTACGGTACTTTCCCGTTCTATTGCAGAGCTTGGTATTTACCCTGCGGTAGACCCACTTGATTCAACATCACGTATTTTGGATCCTCGTGTAGTAGGACAGGAACATTACGAAGTAGCCCGTGGAGTACAGGAAATTCTTCAAAGATATAAAGAGTTACAGGATATTATCGCCATGCTCGGTATGGATGAGTTGTCAGAAGATGAGAAGATTCTTGTTAACAGAGCAAGAAAGATTCAGAAGTTCTTATCTCAGCCATTCTTCGTAGCAGAGCAGTTTACCGGTCTTTCTGGTAAGTATGTACCTGTATCAGAGACAATTCGAAGCTTTAAGGAAATTCTTGATGGTAAACATGACGATATTCCTGAAAGTTACTTCCTGAATGCCGGAAGTATTGAGGACGTACTTGCAAGAGTGAAATAGGGGGAAGTCGGATGGCAGATAATAAATTATTTCATGTTCAAGTGGTTTCTCCGGAGCGTATGTTTTTCGAGGACGACATAGAAATGTTAGAGCTTAGAACTACGGAAGGCGAGATTGGTGTTCTTGCCGGACATATTCCTTTAACATCTATTGTAGCCCCTGGAGTTGTTCGCTTCATTGGTAAAGGAGAGACAAAAGAAGCTGCCTTACACGACGGTTTTTTAGAAATCCTTCCGGATAAGGTGGTAATTCTTGCAGAATCCTGCGAATGGCCGGATGAAATTGATATGCACCGGGCAAATGAAGCAAAGATTCGAGCAGAGAGAAGACTTAAGGAAAATGACGGAGAGATAAATGTAGCTCGTGCAGAACTTGCACTTCGAAAAGCGCTTCTTCGTCTGGAACTTGGAGAAAAAAATCATAAAGCATAAGATTATGAAGAGAATGTTGACCTTTGTGTGGACATTCTCTTTTTTTGTAATAGGAAATTGCGATGCGAGGATGCGCAGACCGCGGAGATGGAGTTAATTGCTGCGTAATACCGCGGTCGCGCTAGAGTTTTGCAAGCAAAACTCTTTGTCCATCAGATAGCTATATCAACGCTGTGGCAAAGTACATGAAAAACAAGATTGTCAAATTGAAATGTAAAAAATAAAAGATAAAATAAGGATTTATGTGGAAAATATACAAATAATACTTTTGAAATATGATTGTAATATGAAAAAAAGAGAAAAAACATCATTTTGTTCAAAAAAATTGACTTTATTGGGAAATTTTAGGTATAATATCCATGAAACATTTTAGAAATATATATGTAAAAATTAGGAGGTTGTGTGAGATGAACAGAAAATGGCGTAAAAGCCTGATGGCGATTATGCTTGTGATCGCATGTGTTATTACACTTGTACCACAGGGACAGATCGTTTTCTCTGAGCAAAAGATAGCAGCAGCAGTTGCTAAGCCAAGTACCGTTGCAAACGATACTTCAAAATCTTTATGGGCAGATGGAAGCTCATATTCTGATGACAATAACAAAGACTTAATCAAATGGAGAAAGATTGACAGTAAATATTATTTGTTTTTACCATCTTCAGTGGATTTAAACAACTTAGTGTTATGGCATTCTTTTTCTACTGATGCTTATGTAAATGGTAGAAAAATCGTAAATGGTGAAGCTACAAATGTATTTGCTAACGCAGGAAATTACACATTGTATGCTGAGAATACATCTTACAGTTTAGTTGTTATGAAATCAAAGAACATCAATACAATGTTTCTTACTACATCAACTGGAAACTTAGATGCAGTAAACAATAGCCAAAAGCACACTGTATCAGATTCTGGTGAGATTGTTTGTGTAGATAAGGCTGGAAACATTGAAAGTGGAGTTCTTGATTCTATCAAAGGTCGTGGAAACTCTTCATGGAAAGCATGTTATGAAGGAAACTTCGAAAAGCGTCCATATGGACTTAAAGTTTACAAGTTAAACGAAAAAGGAAAGAAAAAAGGAATTCCTGTATTTGGTATGGAAGCAGCAAAGAAATGGTGCTTACTTGCAAATGACTTTGACCAGGCATTGATTCGTAACAAGTTTGTTTATGATTTATGTGAAGATGCAGGTATGGCATTTACTCCAGAATCAGAATTTGCTGATGTTTATGCAAACGGTAGATATTTAGGAAGCTACCTTGTAACAAACAAAGTTGAAGTAAATGATACAAGCGTTGATATTACAGACTTGGAAAAAAAGACAACAGACGCAACTGGTAAGGAAGCAGAAGAGTTTGCTAATAATCGTAGCGTGTCAAAAGGTGGATTGTATGACGTAACAGAAGGTGCATACAAGTACGTAAATGGACCTACAGATCCTGCTGATATTACAGGTGGATATTTATTAGAGTTTGAACTTGATGATAAGGGTGAAAGATACGATCAGGAAATTTCAGGTTTCGTATCAAACAGAAGACAGCCGGTTGTTATTAAGAGTCCTGAATATGCTACAAAAAATCAGGCTAAATACATTTATAATTACTTCCAGGAGATGGAAGATGCCGTTTATTCAAAAAGCGGAGTGAACAGTTTAGGAAAATCATACAAGGATTACATTGACCTTCAGTCTGCAGCAGAGATGTATATTATTGAAGAATTATCAAAAGATAATGACGCAGTTGCTACAAGTTTCTACTGCTATAAAGATGAAAATGGAAAATTATTCTTTGGTCCTGCTTGGGATTTTGACTGGTCATTTGGTGGTTATAACAAAGAAATCTTTAAAAGTACAACTGGGGATTATGTAAGAAATAAAACTATTTACAGACATAATGGAAAAAATACTGATATTAACTTGATTGGAACATTGTACAATAATAGTACAGAATTCCAGGATTTGGTTTGTAAGGTATGGAAAGAAAAATTTGCTCCACTTCTTAAAGTTTCTATTGGAGAAACTAGTGCATATTCAGCAAATGTAAAATCAATTGATGTATATAAGAATATCGTTGAGAGTTCTGCTGCTATGAATTACAAACGTTTCCCAACATTAAATAATACCATTTGGGGAAGTACACCAACAGGAAGTACATATTCAGATGCAGTTAGATATTTTAAAAACTTTGTAGCAGGACGTTACAAATACATGAATAGCGTTTATGGCGGAACAGTATCATCAACAACATTGTACTTTGATAACAGCAATGTAAACTGGTCAAATGTATATGCATATGTATGGAACAATGCAGATGGATCAGA
>LXOW01271588.1_pt1 | contig 39651 bp, 31 predicted proteins | sample 1368591 | NCBI WGS metagenome assembly LXOW01 (sample SAMN04884650, study PRJNA319009) | bovine gut metagenome | isolation source: Cow rumen | host: Bos taurus | place: Italy: Legnaro (PD) | collected 2014-07-09
CTCTGTACCTCGCATGAGGTGGTCAGCCGTATTCCTTCTTATGATGCGGATACCGAACCGGCTCATCCTCTCACCGGGCAGCAACAGCGTGCGGTAACGCAGATTGACGCCGCCTTTGCCGATGGCAAGGTCTGCCTGCTCCACGGTGTCACCTCCAGCGGCAAGACGGAGGTGTATATCCACCTTATCCGCCGTATGTTGGAGCAGGGCAGGCAAGTGCTCTACCTCGTGCCGGAGATAGCCCTGACCACCCAGCTTACCGACCGCCTGAAGCGCGTGTTCGGCAAGCAGCTGGGCGTCTATCACTCCCGCTTCAGTGACATGGAGCGTGTGGAGATTTATAAAGATTTGCTCACCTCTGCCGAACCGAAAGTTATCCTCAGTGCCCGTTCGGGTGTGTTCCTGCCATTCAAGAATCTAGGACTGGTGATCGTGGATGAGGAGCACGACAGCTCGTTCAAGCAGCAGGATCCTGCACCGCGTTACCATGCGCGCTCTGTGGCTGTGATGATGGCGAAGGCGGCCGATGCCCGTGTGCTGTTAGGCACCGCCACGCCTGCCATCGAGACCTACTACAATGCCCGGACCGGCAAATACAGCCTCGTTGAGATGAACGAGCGGTACGCCGGACTCAGTCTGCCTGCTATCACGCTGGTAGACCTCAAGCGCCAGTATCACCGTAAGGAGATGTACGAGCATTTTGCTGACCCGCTTGTCCTGAAGATCCGCGAACAGTTGGCGTTCGGCAAGCAGATAATCATTTTCCAGAACCGCCGTGGCTATGCGCCGTATATCAGTTGCCGCAAATGCGGCTACGTGCCCAAGTGCTGCAACTGTGATGTCAGCCTGACCTACCATAAGCGTACCGACTCGCTCGTATGCCACTATTGCGGCTATACCGTTCAGGCACCCAAGAGCTGTCCCTCATGCGGCGGTGTCGGAGGCCCCGTAAACGGCGTGCAGCGTGGTGAGGGCGTGTGGCGTGATTATGGCGTTGGTACCGAGAGGATTGAGGACGAAGTCAACGGACTTTTCCCTGAAGCACGTGTCGCCCGTATGGACTTGGATACCACGCGTAACAAGAACAGCCACCAGCGCCTCATCAATGCTTTTGCACATCATGAGGTGGATATACTGATCGGCACGCAGATGGTAACCAAAGGACTGCACTTCAACGATGTGTCACTGGTGGCGGTACTGAATGCCGACAGTATGATGCAGTCACCGGACTTCCGCAGTTACGAACGAGCGTTCCAGATGCTCGAGCAGGTGGCGGGCCGTGCCGGTCGTGCCGGCAGCCAGGGTGAGGTGGTCATCCAGTCTTTCCAGCCGGATAATCCTTTGTACGCCTACCTGCAGCGCCATGATTATGCGGCGTTCTATGCCGGACAGTTGCGTGAACGACGTATGTTCCGTTTCCCGCCGTTCTACCGGCTGATGGTACTCACGCTCAAGCATCGCGACTACACGCGTCTGGACACTGCTGCTCGCGAACTGAGCGAAAGATTGCAAAAGGCTTTCGGCAACCGCTGTTCGGGAGTGATTATCCCGTCGGTGGCACGTGTGCAGAACATGCATTTGCGCACTATCCGTCTGCGTGTCGAGGCGAATGCTTCGTTTGCGCAGGCCAAGGCGATTGTCATGCAGCAGGTGCGTTACGTCCAGTCCCTGCCCAACTGCAAGGGCACAATTATCCAACCCGATGTCGACCCTGTAGGCTGAAACATTGAGCCTGAATAAACCTGAACATTCGATTTCGCGACAAAAACAAAGTTTTTATCGCTATTTCCATTTTTTTATCAGAATAATTTNNGCACGGAAAAGACGGAGCGGAACGGCGGACATAGAAAGGTTGATATGAAACACGTTCTTCGGGTTGGACGTAAAGTGTTAAGAAATATGTCCACCCTCATCGGACCATTGTCGGGTCATTGTCGGGGTTTTATCGGGGTTTTATCGGGAGCACCCCCCAAAAATGCAATGATAAAACACGCCGGAAACGCGCCAAAAATTATGCCTTTTATGTGAGTAAACCCTAGGAGACCCCCGACGGGACTCACATAAGACTCTTATCCAATACATACAAAGTATCGCCGGTTATTCATACAGAGTGGTACCATTAAAAGGGTCTTTTCTGTTGCACCACTCGAAAGACAGAACAATGTGTTTCATACATCATACGTCAAAATCCAAAGCGAAACAAAAATAATGTAAAACTAAAATCTAATTCATATGAAAAAACATTTCTTTTTACTTTCACTGCTCATTTCCCTTACTCTGGGTATAGGGCAAATGTGGGGTGCGGAGCAAACAGTTTCTTGGTCTGCTAGTGCAGGAGCTTTAGGCACAGCCATTTCTTCTGAAGGAGGAACAGCAACTGGAACTATATCCACAGGTACTTTCAGTTGGAATTACACCAGAACGTTAGCTACGTTAAAGAGTGGCAAAAGCGATTATGTAGCCATGAGCGGTTCGTACATGCAACTTGGCTCTAGCAATGCAGGTGAAGATGTGGAATTTAGAACAAGTAATATTCCCGGTACAATAAAAAGTGTTACCGTACTTGCTGGTTCAAAAGATTCAAGACACACAGGAACGATTACTGTTGGAGGAACTGATTATAATGCTGGTGCTATTTCAGCCTGGGCAAATAATGCCGGCGCCGATTGGACAGGAACAGGCACATCTTCCGGTGAAATTGTTATTTCTATATCATGTAATAGCAAAAAATCACCTATTTACATTGCGTCAATAACAGTAGTTTATGAAGAAAGCGGTAGTACACCTACTTGCGCAACGCCGACATTCACTCCGGCAGCCGGTGCTGTGGTAAGTGGAACAACTGTTGCTTTGGCGTCTACTACGGATGGTGCTACAATTCATTATACGACTAATGGTAGTGAGCCCACTACGAGTTCGGCAACGTATTCTACTCCTATTTCGATTACAACAGCTACTACAATTAAGGCCATTGCTGTAAAATCAGGAATGAATAACAGTAGTGTGGCTTCGGCATCTTATACTGCTCTTACTCCGTTGACCACAATGGACCAAATCTTTGCAGCTGCTACAAGTGCAGGTTCAACTGCTACGACGACTGCCATTACCTTTAACAATTGGGTTGTAACCGGCGTTAAAAGTAGCAATGCTTACGTTACCGACGGAACGAAAGGATTTATAATATACACTTCCAGTCATGGTTTTAAGGTTGGTGATATTATTAGTGGTACAGCTATCTGCAAGGTTCAATTGTATAACGGTTCCGCTGAATTAACGGAGTTAACCGCATCGAAAGTTACTGTAAATACGGGTGGTTCTGTAACTCCTGTTGTTCTTGATGCAGATGGCATTGCGGCTCTCTCAGGTGTAAATACCGGTTCTGTGATTAAGATTAGTGGTGAGTGTACTTCTGCAAGTAGTAAGTATTATATTGCTGGTGTTCAATTATATAACACGTTATATTCCTTCTCCGTTACTGCGGGTACAAATTATGAGTGTACAGGTGTATATCTCCAATATAACTCAACGAAGGAAATCCTTCCGCGTAGCGCAGCTGACATTGAAGAAATAGCAGAAGAAGGTGCTCCCGAAACCCCGACTTTCTCACCGACAGCAGGAACTTACACAAGTGATCAAAATGTTGAAATATCCTGTGCTACAGATGGTGCAACCATCTACTACACCACCAACGGCACCACTCCGACCAGTTCAAGCACGCCATACACTACGGCTATCAGCGTAGGTGAGACGATGACTATCAAGGCTATTGCCATTAAGAACGATAAGTCCAGTTCTGTTGCTACTGCAGAATACATCATCAACAATGAAGAAAAAACTCACACGTGGAACTTGGCTATTGACGAGACTGCTACGGCCAGCGATGATGAACTAACGTGGACAGCTACATACGTAAGCATGAGTTTCGCAAAGGGAACATCGACAACTAATGCCAATAACTACTATCCCGGCACAAGCGGGAAATCATATACATCTACGCGCATCTACAAGAATGGTGTATTGACCATTACTCCTTCAGGCAAGCAAATTACCAAGGTGGAGTTTATGGCTACAAGCAATGATTACGCCACAGCGCTAAAAAAAAGTACATGGACTAACGGTGTAGCGACAATAGATAATGCATCTCCCCAATACGTTGTCGTTACTGTTTCAAACCCGGGAGCTGTTTCAGCCGCAATAGGAGGAACTTGCGGATTCACATCAGTAAAGGTTCACTACACAGCTGTTGATCCTTCTATTCCTGCTGACCCGACATTCTCACCTGCTGCTGGTACATATACAAGCGTGCAAAGCGTAGAAATCTCCTGCGAGACAGAAGACGCGACCATCTACTACACCACCGATGGTACACCTCCTACCAGCGCAAGCACGCAATATTCGTCTGCTATCAGCGTTAGCGAGTCTATGACCATCAAGGCTATCGCCATCAAGGAAAGCAAATCTAGTTCTGTAGTCAGTGCAGCATATACGATTAACATTGATTCCCGTAAGGTAGCAGCAAGCCCCGAAGGTGGATTTTCATCCATTAGCGGTGATTTGAGTGGTAACGAAATAAGTTTCGCTGCTTATCAAGGTGGTTCTGCAACTCCACCGAATGGTAATAATACAGACCATGAACTTCGTTTGTACAAGTATCAAGATACTACGAACTACGGAGGATATGTTACTATTACTGCAAAAGAAGGTTGCACTATTGACCAAGTAGTTATTACTGTTGGTGGTAATTGTAAAGTAGGATATTGCAAAGACGCTGAGGATTTCCCGACAAAGGAGAGTACACCGATTTCTGTTGGCACATCTAATCCGTTTGACTCGGGCACCGGTCTTAATGCAAGTTCCGTAAACGTAATTAGTCTGGATGGTAGCAACCAATTCAAGATAAAAACTATTAAGGTTTATTATACCGGTGATGCTGTTGCTCCTCCGACACCCTCTGAGGATGAAATTTCGGACTATGTACTTGTAACTGATCTGGCACAACTGCAAGCCGGTGATAAGGTTATCATTGTTGCGTCTGTGGCTGACAAAGCTGCAGGAAGTGCAGCATCAACCTATCGTAGTGTAGTAGATATTACCAGAACACCAGATAAGAGCCACTTGATATTTGGCGAAAGTATGCCGACAGAATTTACGCTTGGTATTACAAATGAAGGTAAATATACGTTCCATGATGGAAATGGTTATATGTATGAGGAAGAAGCAAAGAAGGTAAAGAATCAAGCAGATCCGGCCTCATGGACTATTACTATCGGCGAAGGCAATATTGCTACTATCCAAGCAACGAACGAGTTGCGCTACAATAGTGGTAACCCGCGCTTCACGACCTATGCTTCTGGTCAGCAATCGCTTCAACTCTACAGGAAGCCCGGATTCGAAGAACTCCGTCCCAATTTGGAGCAAGGTAGATTATACTCAGCCTGCATGACGCAGAATATTATTGGCGTACAAGGCGGTATACTCTGGGATATATCGCATTATGAAGGTACGAAGGTTTACTTCGAGGAGATCGTTGTTTCGCCCAGCGCACCGCTGACAGCAGGCAGACCGTTCATCCTCATGGTGACAGGCGACTTCAAGGTATCCTACAGCGGCGATGAAATAAGTGTACTCCCCGCACCGTCCGGAAACAGCGCACTCCGTGGCACATTCGATGACATGGATCAAGATGCCTTCAATACCGTTAGCTGGGAGAACAACGACTCGCCGATCTACATGCTTGTCAACAACCAGCTGCGTCAGGTTGCCGACTACACAGGCACCGGCATATGCACGGGCAACAGCCTGGCTGCCAACCGAGCATACTTGCTCTACAGCGCGCTGAATGAAGGACAGCCTAATCTCGCACCCGGACGCCGCGTGATGACGATGAGCGTGGAAGAGAACGTAGCTACAGATATCAACTTCAGTAATGGCGAGACAATCAACGCAGCGAAGATCATCCGCAACGGTCAGATACTCATCCTCCGCGACGGTAAGACATTCGATGTAACAGGCCGTGAACTGAGATAACGCAATACAATAAGTTTAACCCGATAAATCAATTATAGTTATGAAAAAGTCATACGAAACACCGAGCATCGAGCGCACAAACCTCACGCCGTGCTCAGTCATCCTCAATGGCACCTTGGACGGCAATATAAGTGGCGCCCAAGGCGACTAACCCACCCCTCAAGCGGTCATCCGCTTCATCCAATACACCCAAAGGCAGCCACACGGCTGCCTTTGATGTATAATACTACCGGACGAAAAATATTCTTAGCACTATTTTTTTCGTAAAATAATTTGGATAATTCAACTATTTTTTGTAACTTTGCACCATATTAGAAACGGCAAAAATTATGGCAGAGCACGAGGCAATTAAACTATTTGAAGAAAACAAAATGCGAGTTTTCTTCGACGACGTAGCAGAAAAATGGTACATCTGCATTAACGATGTGGTCCAAGTATTAACAGATTCGAAAGATGTTGTTCAGTATATCAAAAGGATGCGGCAGCGCGACCCGGAACTAAATTCCGTGTGGGGTACAATTTGTACCCCCCACCAATTTGCATCTACTGATGGCAAAATGCATGCTGTAAATTGTGCCTCATTGCAAGATGTTCTGCGTATCATCCAATCTATCCCTTCCAAGAAAGCCGAACCGTTTAAGCAGTGGCTGGCGCAAGTAGGTGCAGAGCGTATCCGCCAGATGCGCGATCCGGAGCTAAATATAGAGCAGGCAATCAAGGACTACCGTCGCTTAGGCTACTCGGAAAACAATATAAGATACACCAAAGGCAGTCGAAAGGCTGCCTTTGGTGTATAAAATAAGGAAGGGAATTACTTCTGCTTGTTGCCCACCAGGCTGCTTATCTCGCTCAGCTTGTTCAGCGCATCCAGCGGCGTGAGGGTGTTGATATCCAGGCTCTTCAGTTCATCGCGTATCTGCTCCAGCACCGGATCATCCAGTTGGAAGAACGACAACTGCACACCCTGACGTGTCTGACCTATACCGGTCACTGGTTTGGAAACGGGTGCGCTCTGCTGATTGCTGTCCGCTGATTGCTGACCGGCGGTAACACCTGCGGCATCGCTCTCCAGCTGCTTCAGTATGGTGTTGGCGCGCTGGATGATACTCTCGGGCATACCGGCAATCTTCGCCACATGGATACCGAAGCTGTGCTCACTGCCGCCACGGATGAGTTTTCTCAGGAAAATCACCTTGTTGTTCACCTCGCGTACGGACACGTTGTAATTGCGTATGCGTTCAAACGAAGCCTCCATCTCGTTCAGTTCGTGGTAGTGCGTAGCGAACAGGGTCTTGGCGTGGCATTTGTTCTCATGGATATATTCCACAATTGCCCACGCGATGGATATACCGTCGTAGGTCGATGTGCCGCGTCCCAGTTCGTCAAACAGCACCAGACTGCGTTCACTCAGGTTATTCAGGATACTTGCCGCCTCGTTCATCTCGACCATGAAGGTCGATTCGCCTTGTGATATATTGTCGCTGGCGCCTACACGCGTGAAGATCTTGTCCACAATGCCTATTGATGCGCTCTCAGCCGGTACGAACGAGCCCGTCTGCGCCATCAGTACGATTAGGGCTGTCTGGCGCAGCAATGCGGACTTACCGGCCATGTTCGGACCGGTGATAATGATTATCTGCTGTCCGCTGTTGTCCAGTAGCACATCATTGGCTATATACTCCTCGCCCATCGGCATGTTCTTCTCTATCACCGGATGGCGTCCCTGACGGATGTCAATCACCAGACTGTCATTCACGTCCGGACAGATATACTTGTTCTCCGCCGCCGTGGCTGCAAAACTTAGCAGACAGTCCAGTTGTGCGGCTACGTGGGCATCAGTCTGCATAGCCGGCACGTACTCCACCATAGCCAGCATCAACTCGTTGTACAGGCGTATCTCGATGGACTCGATGCGCTCGTCGGCAGCGATAATCTTCTGCTCGAACTCCTTCAGTTCGGGTGTTATATACCGCTCGGCATTGACCAGCGTCTGCTTGCGTATCCACTCTTCCGGCACGCTGTCCTTATACGTGTTCCTCACCTCCAGATAGTAACCGAACACGTTGTTGAACCCTACCTTCAGGCTGCTTATGCCTGTGCGCTCCACCTCGCGCTGGCAGATGCGTTCTATCGCCTCGCGGCTGTGGTCACGCAGTTCGCGCAGTTCGTCCAGTTCGTCATCCACGCCTGAGGCGATAGTGTTCGGGCGTCCCTGTGCCAACGGCGGGTCAGGCACTATCTGCCTCAATATACGCTCGCGCATCTCCGTACACAGACTGATATTTTCGCCCAGGCTGTTCAGATAACTGTTGTTCTCCGCTTGTTCGCAAATCTGCTTGACGGGTTGCAAGGCTCCCAAGGCGTTCCCCAGTTGCACCATGTCCCTCGGGCCGATACGTCCGGTGCTGATCTTGCTCACCGTGCGCTCCATGTCCTGTAGCTGGCTGAGGCTCTCGCGGATAGTCTCGCACTGGTCAGGGTGACGGAAGAAGTACTCCACCACCGACTGGCGGTTCCTGATCGGACGCACCTCTTTCAGCGGGAAGGTCAGCCAGCGGTACAGCATACGTCCGCCCATAGGCGTGACGGTCTTATCCAGTATATCGTACAGCGTCAGGCTGTCATCGGTCTGGCGGTGCAGCAGTTCCAGATTACGGATGGTGAACTGGTCAAGCCACACGTATTTGTCCGTCTCCAGACGGCTGAGCGGGTGAATATGTTTGGTCTGAAGGTGTTGCGTTATATCCAGGTAGTGCAGGATACCTGCGGCGGCTACCACACCGTCCGGTACGCCCGTTACGCCGAAGCCCTTGAGGTTGGTTGTCTCGAACTGCTTGCGCAACCGCTCTTCGGCAGTCGTTGGGTTCAGCATCCAGTCCTCCAGCTCGAAGGTGAAATACTTGGTGCCGAATAGCCGCTCGAACTCCTGACGTTTGCCGCGCAGGAACAGCACCTCCTTGGGTGCGAACTTCGTGAGCAGCGTGGCAATATAATCCGACGTGCCTTGTGCCACCAGGTACTCGCCTGTGGAGAGGTCCAGCAGCGATATGCCGATACTTGTTTTGGCAAAATGCAGGCAGCATAGCCAGTTGTTCTCTTTCTGCCCGAAGCTGGCGTCGTTGTAACTCGCACCGGGCGTAACCAGCTCCGTCACACCGCGCTGCACCAGTCCTTTGGCCAGTTTGGGGTCTTCCAGCTGGTCGCAGATAGCCACTCGCATGCCGGCCCTGACGAGCTTGGGCAGGTAGGTGTCCAAGGCGTGGAACGGGAAGCCCGCCATAGCCGTACTGTCCACCGCACCGCCGCCGTTGTTGCGCTTGGTGAGGGTGATGTTCAGTATCTTAGCTGCACGAACGGCGTCCTCGGCATAGGTCTCGTAGAAGTCACCGCAGCGGAACAGCAGCAGTGCGTCAGGGTACTGCTCCTTGATACTGCGGAACTGCTTCATCATCGGTGTGAGTTGTTCGTTTGCCATATTAGTCTTTTATCTTTGAGCGTAGCGGTCTAACCTCTAGTAGCGTAGCGGTCTAACCTCTTTCAGGCGAAGCCGGTCTATTGGAAGTCTATCGCCAATTTGATGTTATAGCGTCTGCCGGTCAGGTAGTTCGGGCTGGCCCACTGGTTGCCGTCCACGTCGCTCACCCAGAAGTACGAGTTCACGTTCCGCCAGTCCACCAGGTTGAACACCTCAAAGCCTATCGTCCATTGCTTGATATGCTTGGCTTTCTTCATGTACTTGTAGTTGTGCGCATTGCTCACATGCGTCAGTCCGAGGTCTATACGCCGGTAGTCGGGCATGCGCCCTTTGCCGCGCAATGCGATGCTTCGCGGTGCGCCGTAAGGCAGTCCTTCGCTCCATACGAACTTCAGGTGCGCATGCAGTTGCGGCAGTTGGGGCAGGTAGTCCTGGAAGAACATCGCAAACTGATACCGCTGCTCCTGCGGCGCATGCAGCCAGCCTAACTCCGGATGAGTGAGCAGCTGTTCGCGCGAACGCATGGTGGAGAAACTGATCCAGCTGTCTGCACCGGGCACCAGTTCGCCGTACAGCTTCAGGTCCAGACCTATCGTGTAACCGCGCACGTCGTTCGTTCCCGAGTAACGCACGCGCACGTTGTCCACCGTGTAACTCGTTCCGCGGTCCATGTATTTGGCGTATGCCTCCGCCGTCAGCTTGAACGGACGGCCGATGGCGCGGAAATAATAATCCGTACCGAACACGAGCTGTGTGGTGCGTGCAGCCTTCAGCTTGTCGTTCAGGTGGATACGCGTTATACCGTAGCTGTCCGTCAGTGTGTCACGCAGCTCTTTGTAGAACGGCGCCTGGTAGTACAAGCCCGTGGCTATGCGGAAACTGACATCACGTTTCCATCCCGGCATGATCACTACCGACGCACGCGGCGATACCAGCACCTCGTTGTTGAAACTCCACCAGTGCAACCGTGCGCCGCCGGTCAGTGTCACTTTGGCGCGCTCGGTATGCCAGGTATAGGAGTCCTGTACGTATGCCTGAATGCGTCCGCTCAGTACATCCGTCTCCGAACGCATGGCGTAGTACAGTTCCATCCCTTGCTCGGTGTGCGGCATCGAGTACCCGGCACTGTCGCGCCACTCCCATTCGTTGATGCGGTCGGTGATCTTCTCCACCTGTCCGCTCACTCCCCAGCGCAGCAGGTTGGCACTGTGCTTCCATTCGCCGGTGTGCTGAAGGGTGGCCACGCCGGCTGTCAGCGTGTTGCGCGCATGCTCGTGATAGGTGCCTTTGCCAAGCACGGTGGATGTCTCTGTCGTTTCGGATGAGATGACCTGACCGTTGTTGCCGCCATGACTGCTTGACGAACCGTCCATCGGATGGTCGCTGAGGATATACTCGCCCTGAATGTCGTAGGTCTCGCGTTCGTTGGTGTAGAAGCCGCTCACGTCAAACCCTATCTTCACCTCCGGCGATACATGACCGCTCACGCTCAATGCGCCAAACGCCGTCTGGAAGAGGTCCTGCTCCTGACCTTCATAATAGATGGTCAGGTTACGCGCCTCCTGCATCGTGCCGAACGACGAGGACATGCTGTCCGGCGTGAAACCGTAGGAGTTCAGGCTGTAGTTGGCCAGGAAGGCTATCGTCCAGTCCGACTGACGGTTGAGCCGCCACGTCATGTGCGTCTGGTAGTCCAGGAAGTGCGGACGGTAGTTGCCTTTCGTCTGTAGCGAGCCTAACATGTATTGCGAACTCTTGTAGCGCACGCCGTGCATCTGGCTGTACATGCTGTCACCTACACCTACATAGATGCTTCCGCCTTGGAATCCTCCGGTCAGCGATGCCTCGAACGCTGTGGGCTGCTTGTACCGTATATCCAGCACCGACGACGATTTGTCGCCAAACCGCGCATCGAACCCGCCGGCACTGAACAGTACGTTCTGTACCATCTCGGGGTTGACGAAACTCAGTCCTTCCTGTTGTCCGGCCCGAACGAGCAGCGGACGGTGTATCTCTATGCCGTTCACATACACGGCGTTCTCGTCAAAACTGCCGCCGCGTACATTGTACTGGCTGCTCATCTCGTTCGTCTGGCTCACACCGGCAAAGGTGATAAGCAGGCTCTCGATGCCTCCGCCGCTGATGTCAGGAATAACGCGACGCGTCGATGCGTCCACCCGCTCCATCATATCCTGCTGGCGCTGTATGCCTTTCACCTCCACCTCCGCCAGTTGTTCGCCTGACTCACGCAGCTCGATATTGATGTTCAGCACTTCGCGGTTGGGCAGCAGACGCATCTCCACCGTCTCGTAGCCGAGCATCGAATATACGATGGTCACACTGTCTTCTGATGTCAGCGTCAGGTTGTAGTAGCCGTTCTTGTTGGTGGAGGTGCCGACAGCCGTTGTGGCTACGCTCTCCTTCCAGAACACGTTGCACGCCTCTATTCCGCGGTTCTGATCGTCCAGCACATAGCCGTAGAAACGTACACGCATGGCATATGCACTGCAGGTGCATAAGCAGATGAGTAATATGCTGACGAGACGTTTGTACATTATCTTCTGTATGTGAATTCTATACTGTCGAAACAACGGACAAAGTTACAAAAATTTTCTGACATTTGCAAGCAGAAGACTCACTTTTGCCATTTATCTCCTGTTTTTTTCAAAAATAGGAAGATTGAAATCCCCTGTTTGTGAAGCAAAAGGCACGATGCTTTCGTTACACGAATTAACTCTGCGCGGTGCGGAAGCGAGGCCGTAGTTCTTGATAGCCGTACTGCCGAACAGGTTGATATCGCTGCCGTTGCGGGCATGACCTTCCAGTTTCCAGCCGCTCTCAGTTACGGTCAGCGTTCCGTCGGCTATGAGCCATTGGACTGACGGAACGAGGTAGCCTTGCTGGAAATAACTCTTGTTCGTATAGTAGAAGCTTGATCCGCCAATCTGTATATTTTCGTCGTCACGGAAACCGGCATATGCCGTATTGGGCTCCATGCTCGTGTTCAGTTCGTAGGTGCCGGTAGGGATAGACTTGTCGCTCAGCGAGGTGAACAGGTAGATATATGCAAACGGAATGCAAGTGGTGTTATTCACTTTTACGCTTACGGAAGTGTTGTAGGCCATTATCTGCCAGTAATTGAAGCCGTATTCGGGATACGGGGCATATTGCGCTTGGGCGACATTGAGCGTATCCGCTTCGGCATGTGAGTAGGTTTCCGGCGAAATGCTTGTACCGGGTTCGGGGTAGTAGTCCGCCACAGGCACCGGTGTAATGCCTCCGTGCTTGATGTCCGCTCCGCCTTGCGTACCGCTGACTACAGGACGCTGCTCGGCCTGTACGACAGGTTTGAACTCCTCCGACAGCAACGCCACAACGGCGCAGTTCTCCGGCAGCCAGTTGCTGCTCAGCGTCAGTTCGTAGTCAGCCGTCCACTGCCAGGTGCTGTCCACGCGCACACTGTCGCCCAGCGGTGCCGTCAGGAAGGCGCGCACGGCATTCGTGTGGCGGAACTCCTTCCAACCCTCGTACGAGTAATAGTAATCCTGTTGGTAGTCCACCATTCCCGACTCCTTGACCAGCACTGTCAACATCAACTGCCCGTGATCGTCATGGCAGGTCATACCCGACAGATGGATTTTCAGCAGCCCGGATGATGCATCGTAGGTGTTGTCAATGCATATGGAGGCGTAGGTGCTTGTAGCGAACTGGCTCGGGTCAACCGATGGCAGATAGCCCGGATGAAAACTTGTATTCCTGCCGGCTTCACTCTTGGTGGCTGCGCGGTTGATGGTTATGGTTGGCGCGCCGTTGATGCCGAGCTTGGTGGTAATCCTCTGACTCCCCGCTACCGAGAAATTGTCAGGACTGTAGCCGTAATGGTGCAGCACCACTATCCAGTTGGTATCGTTGCCGATAAAGTCGTGCACGCAGTTCATGCCGTAGGGGCAATAGCCGCAATCCTGACCCGTGAACTCCTCTATCAGGTGTTTCTTCGGGAAGGATTCCGGACGTACAGGCGGCTCGGGAGGAGTAGGTACAGTATCCGGCGGCGTTACAGCAGTTGTATCGGTCTTCGGGGCATCCGGCTCCGGCGCGATGGGTCCCTTGCAGGCTGTCTGACTCCAGATGAGCAGACCGCATACGCTCATTAGCAAATAGTTCGTTTTCATACTGTTCGTTTTCTTTTTTTAGTATTGTTCGTTATGTAGGTTTAGTCTATCCGTGTTCCTGTCAGGCTATATACCTGACCGTTATGCAGTATTTCCACCTGTCCGTTCTGCATCCGCTTGGCGTTGCTTTTGGCGGCTGTGCCCTGCTCTACACTACCTGTCGTGTACAGGTATTGTACATGAATCTCACAGGTCTGCTCTCCGTCGTCGAATACGTAACTGATTGTCTCGTCCGCTCCGGGTGCAGGCATGAAGTGAGCGTACCAGTTGGCCACTCCGCTTACGCTGAACACTCTCTCCTCCATTGTCTCTCCGTTGCCGGCGGTGCAGTTACTCCCGCAGCAGAACTCGTCTTCCAGTCCGGCTGACGAACGGGTGATACGGATAGTGATCTGCGATGAGGAGGTCAGCAGTTCGCCCTTCAGCGCCATGGTGTAGCGACCGGTTAGCGGGTCTTCTTCTCCTTCGGTAATCACCAGGTTCATTCCTTCGGCAGGCACTTCGCCTTCACCTCTTACGCTTACGATCAGCGCGTAGCTGCTTTGTATGGCCAGCAGGGCACATACGATGGCTGTTAGTCGTTTCATTGTATTGTTGTTTGTTTGGCGTTTATAATCTGTTTGTCGGCATTCATCAGGATGGCTATTATCCGGTAGCGTCGTTTGTCCTCTATCGCCAGCGTGGCAGTTGCCGTTTGCTCTGCGGGCGTTGTTGATGCGGTCACTGTTTCGCCCCACGGGTCACCTATCGCCCTGCGCAGCATGTGGCGGTGGGTATATTCGGTTGTCACGCTTCCGTCGGGCAGGGCTTGTGCTCCCTGCACGCTGTCTTCCACCAGCCATAGTATCAGCCGACATTCTTGCTCCATCTTCGCCCGGCAACTGGTCCGTATGGTCAGTTTGTCCGCCTCGTATGTTGCTTTTATGTTCAGGCTTGCCTGCTCATGCTCGCTCATCGCTTCGGCAGCCAGTGTCGCCCAGTCGGAGTAGTCATTCAGGTATCCGTGCCCGTCGTGCCGGAAGTCAATATTCCCTATAGGAAAAGGTGTGGTGGCCAACCCTCCCATGTACGTGTAATAGACGTCCGCCTCCTCGCATGTATAGTCGTACTTGGCTGCACCTTGCGTAAACGGGTTGGATGCCGGATGCATGGCTACTACTATCAGGTTTTCCCCGTACGTTTGTCTTAACGTTTCGGCTTCCTGACTGGCTTTGGGGCAGTTCACGCAGCGGAATCCCGTGAACTCCACGAGCACGTGTCCGCGTCCGGTTGTGTCGCCTGGTAGTGATACGGCTATCAGCCTTTCGCCCTCTCCTATCTGCTCGCAACCTGCTGACAGCAGTACCCATGCTGCTATCGCCAGCAGGCGGAAAACACTATGTATCGTTCTTCTTACCATGTGTAGTTATACGACATCTGTACTCCTTCCTGCTCGGGCATGTATCGGCATACGCCGCCTGCGCAACTAAAGCCGCTGCTGTTCTTGCCATAGCCTATCGATACGCGGTGGGCTTTGTGGGTATAGGTCGCCATAGCACTGTAGTAATGCTCTTTGACTTCATTCGGCGCATAACCTATATTGTACTCCCATGAACCGCTCAGTGTCAGCCTGTGCCACAGGTTCAGTTCAAGCAGGGCAAATACCCATTGTCCCTGGTCCTGACGGGTATAGAGGTACTGCAGTTCGTTGCGCAGGGCAATTTGGTCGGTTATCCGCCACGTGTTGTCCAGCACTGCTACTCCCGTACGTACTATCGTCCCTTCGCCCTCGATTACCTGCATGTTGTACGTCTGGTACATCAGCATGGCGTTGAGTGACCATACGTTGGTAATCTTCTTGTTCAGGTCAACATGTATGTCGGTATAGTACTCGCCTTCCTTGTTCGTGTTGATGGCCCAGCTGCCTTCCTGCTGCAATCCGCGAACATGTGCCGCGCTGAACTTGAGTGTCGTGCCGTAGCGTCCGCCCATCTTTGTCTTGCGCGGCCAGGTGTAGCAAACCTCAGCTTGGAACGCCCATTCACCGCCTACGTATTGCGTGGCGTATGGATAGAGGGCTGCCAAGGAGTAGGTGTTCTGCGGCGTGAACACAGGCAGCAGGTTCAACCTGCCCGCTAATCCTGTCTGCTTGCGGGATGAGCGGAACGACATATTGTCCGAACGCTTGGCCTGTGCCAATACCGACAATCCTTTGCGTGAGTAACTGAGCGACAGCAGCAGGGCCTGTCCCGAACGGTACGAATAGTTGTTCTCCGTTGTGGGGTCATTGGCCTTGTAGGCATACTCGACGAGTGCGTCCCAGCCGTGACCTTGCAGTTCGGCGCGCACCTCACCGGCACCGACCCATCGGGGCAGGTTGTACATATATGTTGCGCCGTCCTGAATGGTGAGTATCGTGTCCTGATGTTCGTACCGGCTGACATAACTGCCACCGAACGTCAGTTCGATATCCGCCTCTTGCAGCCGGGGTGACCACTGCTGCAGCGTGACCTCAAGGTCAGCACCCAAGGCTGCATCATGTGTGTAGTTCCAGCCCCAGGCACGGTCGTCGTAGCAGTTCCAGTACCGCCGTTGTTTGCCGCCGATCAGGGTCAGGTGTACGCCTTCCGTAGGTGTCAGACTGAACTTGGCGCCTCGTAGCGAGTTGTCTATGCCCAGGTCGCGGTTCTCGTAGAGGTTGAGCAGCAGGCCCGAACCGAACTGGCCGTACACATCGCCCACGCTTATATGCCCCCAGTCAAAATCTGCCGTTAGGCTCAGATGTCCGACACCGTGACCCGCAAATTCCGCCTCATAGCCCAACAGCGGCCATTGGTTCAGTTCAAACCGTGTCTCGGCATGCAGACCGCGGAAACGTACGGTGTTGCTGTCCTGACGCAGGTAGTGCACGCTCAGGTCAAGGTAGTTGTTGCTCAAGTGGTCAATCTTCGCCCAGCGGGCACGCGGATGACTGCGTACGGACGAAACGTCATAGGTCGGAAACAGACCGTCATGCTGGATGCTGCCGCTCACATACACCGTATCCTGCGCCTGAACAACGGACGATTGCCCGGTGACCGTCGCCAGCATTCCAATTGCCATCAATACTATTAACCGTTCAACTTTCAACTTCTCTCAACTCTAAGCTCTCAACTCTAAACTTTAAACTATTTCAGGAACTTCCGTATCTCCGTCTCGTCACCATCGGCGTAGCCGGTGTGGTTATACACGATGTGACCGTGGCTGTCAATCACGAACAGGTGCGGCACGTTCTGCACGTTCATTGCCCGCTTGAGTTCGCCGTTGGAATCGAGCAGCACGTGGTAGTCCCAGTCTAATCCGTCCACCAGCGGCTTGACCTTCTTGCAGTCCTGTCCCTGGTCAATCGATACAATGTACATCTCTACGCCGGTCTCGTCCTGCCAGTCGTCATACACCTCGTGGATGGCACTGAGCTCGCGGATGCAGGGCTTGCACCAGGTGGCGAAAAATGAGATGATTACGGGTTTGCCCTGTTGGTCAAGTGTCTCAATATGTACGGTCTTACCGTCAATATCCTTCAGTTCCACCAGCGGCAGTGCAGCCGTGAGCGATGACACCCACAGCGCAGCAAATACTATACTAATAATCTTTTTCATAATCACTTTTTACCTCTCACCCTAATTCCCTAACTCCCTAATTCGTAATTCGTAATTCTTAATTCGTAATTTTTAATTCGTAATTTTTATTAATTCTTAATTCGTAATTTTTAATTCGTAATTTCAATTTCACTCCACATACACCACCAGTCCCTTCAGGTACTCTCCTTCCGGATGGTAGATGTTTATCGGGTGGTCCTGCGGCTGGTGCAGCTGGTGCAGGATACGCACCTTGCGTCCTGTCTGTGCTGCGGCGCTGAACACTGCCAGTCGGAACGCCTCTTTGTCCACTGCCTGCGAGCAGCTGAATGTGAACAGGATACCTCCCGGACGGATCATCTCTATCGCCTTGGCATTGATGCGCTGGTATCCGCGCAGCGCGTTCTTCACGGCATCCCGGTGCTTGGCAAACGCCGGAGGGTCAAGGATAATCAGGTCAAACTGCTGTCCGGAGGCGAGTTGCTCGCTCAGGTAGTCGAAAGCGTCCGCCGTCACGGCTTTGTGATTGGTGCAGTCCGGGAAGTTACGCGCCACATTGGCGTTCACCAGATCGATGGCTTTCTGGCTCACATCCACCGAGTGTACCGTCCTCGCGCCGCCACGCAGGGCGTATAGCGAGAAGCCGCCCGTGTAGCAGAACATGTTCAGCACATCCTTGCCTCGGGCGTATCGTTCCACCAGAGCGCGGTTCTCGCGTTGGTCGATAAAGAACCCGGTCTTCTGTCCGCGCAGCCAATCGATACGCACCTCCAGTCCGTTCTCCGTGGCCCAGTACTCCCCTGACTGCTGACCGCTGACCGCTGACTGCTCAACCAGCCATCCGGTCTTTTCGCCCTCTATAGGCGCCTTGAACGGTAGGGTGTCGTCGGACTTGTAGTAAACAGCCATCACTTCTTTTACCGTTTTCACGATGGCATCGGCTATTTCGTACCGGCATAGATGCATGCCTACCGAGTGCGCTTGAACGACAGCGGTCTCACCGTACACGTCCACCACCAGTCCCGGCAGACAGTCACCTTCGCCGTGGATAAGACGATAGACATTGTTGTCCTCGCGCAGCAGCCCTATTCGTTGGCGCATGGCGTACGCTGCGGCTATACGTTCCTGCCAGAATTGTGCTGGCAGCTCACCTGTTCCGAACGCCAGCAGTCGGACGGCTATGGAGCCTATCTGCCAGTGACCGACGCCCAGTACTTTGCCGTCGGCACTCGTCACACGTACTACCTCGCCCTCTACGGGTGCAGGGTTAGGGTTGTCGGCATCCAGCGTGACACGCGCTATCGCGCCGCTGAACACCCACGGATGAAAACGTAGTATCGACTCCTCTTTGCGAGGCTTGAGTTGGATGGTGGTCATTGTTTATGCTGTTTGTTCATTTCAGGTGCGCAAAAATACGAAAAAAATACCATATTTGCAAGTTTAGGGAACAGAAGTTGGTATAAAACCCCATATTTTTATGCTAAAAGTGTTGCCGTAATTTGCAAATATCGATTTTTTGTTGTACATTTGCAGTACAATTCGTTATGCACGAGCATAATTATTTCAAACTAACTAAATATGAAAAAACTAATTCCTATTATTGCCATGGCAGCCGTAATGACAGCATGCAGCACCGGTACGAAGCAGACAACCGGTATTCCTCTCAGTAACCTCGACACCACCGCAGTGCCGCAGAATGATTTCTACCAGTACGCTTGTGGCGGATGGATGGCAGCCAACCCTTTGACGCCGGAGTATTCGCGCTTCGGCTCGTTCGACAAACTTGCACTTAACAACCTCGAGCAGGTCAACGGACTCATTCAGGAGATAGCCGCCGAGAAACACAAACCCGGCTCTGTAGGCCAGAAGATAGGCGATATCTACAATCTCTGCCTTGACACCGCACGCCGCAATCAGGAAGGCATTGCGCCTGTTCAGAATACGCTTGATGAGATTCAGGCTATCCAGTCTCGCGACGAGCTGTCCAAGCTCCTCGGCGCAGCCATGGAGTACGGCCTGTTCGCCATGTACGTCGATGCCGACGCGCTCAACTCATCCATGAATATCATGAACGAGTATCAGGCTGGTTTTGCTCTCGGTGAAAAAGAGTACTACCTTGACGAGGACGAAACGACGCTGAACATCCGCGCCAAGTACGTGGAGTATATCACCAATATGTTCCGTCTGTTCTCTCAGCCCGAACCGGAGCAGGCTGCTCAGACCGTTCTGCGTCTGGAGACCCGTCTGGCCAAGGCCGCGAAGAACAACGTCGAACTGCGTGACCCCATTGCCAACTACAACAAGATGTCCGTTGCCGACCTGCAAACCCTCGTTCCCCAGATCAACTGGAGCGAGTTCTTCTCGGCTCTCAACGTCGAACTGGACAGCGTGAATATCGGTCAGGTGGCTCACCTTCAGGAGGTTGGCAAGCTCCTTGCCGAAGAACCCCTTGAGGACATCAAGACCCTCTTCACCTGGCAGGTGCTCGACGGCGCAGCGTCCTATCTCACCGACGAGATTTATATGGAGTCCTTCAATTTCTACGGCAAGGTTCTCTCCGGTCGCGAGGAGCCTTCACCCCTCTGGAAACGTGGCGTAGGTATCGTCAACGGTACCCTCGGCGAGGCAGTCGGACAGATGTATGTCAAGAAGTATTTCCCCGAGGAGAACAAGCAGCGCATGCTTAACCTCGTTCACAACCTCCAGACCTCACTCGGTCAGCGTATTCAGGCGCTTGACTGGATGTCTGATGAGACCAAGGCCAAGGCTATCGAGAAACTGCAGGCTATCACCATCAAGATCGGTTACCCCGACGAGTGGCGTGACTATACCGATCTCCGTATCGATGCAGCCGACACCTATTATGCCAACCTGCAGCGTGCTGCCAAGTTTGAGCAGGCATACTCGCTCTCGTTCCTCGGCAAGCCTGTGGACAAGAAGAAGTGGTACATGACTCCGCAGACCGTCAATGCTTACTACAACCCGTCCAGCAACGAGATCTGCTTCCCCGCTGGTATCCTCCAGTATCCGTTCTTCGACATGAGTGCCGACGATGCTTTCAACTACGGTGCCATCGGTGTTGTTATCGGTCATGAGATGACCCACGGCTTTGACGACCAGGGCTGCCTGTTCGACAAGGACGGCAACATGCTCAACTGGTGGACAGCCGAGGACAAGGCGAAGTTCGACGCCCGCACCAAGGTCATGGAGGAGTATTTCAACGGCATTGAGGTTGCTCCCGGCGTGCATGCCAACGGCGCATTCACCCTGGGTGAGAACATTGCCGACCACGGCGGACTGCAGATTTCCTTCCAGGCTTTCCGCAACAACGAGAACGCCAAGCCCGAAGCCGAGCGTCTGAGCGAGGTGGACGGTTTCACGCCCGAGCAGCGTTTCTTCCTGGCGTACGCCAATGTCTGGGCTGGTAATATCCGTCCGGAGGAGATTCTCAACCGCACGAAGTCCGACCCTCACTCTCTCGGCCGCTGGCGCGTTAACGGCGCTCTGCCGCACATCGCTGCCTGGTACGACGCCTGGAACGTCACCGAGGACAGTCCTTTGTACGTCGCTCCCGAGAACCGCGTACACATCTGGTAATCTGTTCTGCCCGTTTCTCTGATGAGGAACGGGCACTTGTTAAGTAATAAGCGCTAAAATAATATCGTATGATCAAGCACATTGTATTCTTCCGCCTCGCCGAGGAAGCCGAGGGGAAAACCAAGTTGGAAAATGCACAGATAATCAAGCAAGGGCTGATGTCCCTGCTGGACAAAGTGCCGGTTCTGAAATTCGAACGCGTGGGTATCAATATCCCTAACGCCAAGAAGACCGACTACGACATCTGTCTGGAATGTGAGTTCGCGTCCTGGGAGGACGTGGATATCTATCAGAACCACCCCGAGCACCTCAAGGTCGCAGGTTACATTGCCAAGTGCCGCACCGCCCGCGCCGCAGTGGATTATGAGTTCTGATGACCAGGACATTACAAAAGACCTTGCCCCGACTAAAGGAGCAAGGTCTTTTGTTGGCTTCCTTATTCTTTAGAAGAATAGGTCTTAATTATTCGGTTACTGTCTCTTCCAATATCTGCCGCGAGAATGTCTCCAGATTAGTACTGGACATTCCGGTTCGCATGGCTATCAGTTGTCGGCGGCGGTACAGGGTCCGCTTCTCCATGTGCAGCAACGTACAAATCTCCACATTGTCCAAACCAATGCCCAACAGACAAAGAACCAAAAGGTCTAGTTCCGTCAAATCAGGATATTTCTTCTTGACTGTACTGATAGGTTTGCTGTAGATTTCGAACAATTCCGTGCTTAGTTCTTCTATTCCTTGCTGGTGGTAGATGAACTGTGCCACAAGATCTTCTCCGCGGGTAATCCGGTTACGTGCCTGCTCGGTGATGGCAATCTTCTCTTTCACCTTATCCATCAACTTCTCACGCCATGCATCCGTTTCCCTTTCGGCAAGTTTGCGCTGTAGTTCTTGTGCTTCCATTTTACGGTTGATAACATCCATCTTAAAGACTATTATTAATATCGCCACTATTAGCAGCACAACCAGAAAAAGGAAAGTATAGAAAACAACATTTATAGCATCCATATTCGCAAAATTCATTGTTTATTGCCTTGTAGCCTTCGCCTCAGTTCGTTATAGAGTTCATCTGCACGTGCAAAACTATATAACACAAACTTCTGCCCGTCAAGGGTAATTTCAATAAAAGAATAAGGCTTATATAATGCTGCATATCTTTCAAGCCATGAGCCTTCCCTATGAAAGATATAAGGTGTACGCCTGATATCGGTAATATCTGAAATAGGTATAGTTAGCTCAGTGGTGCTGGAAAAATATTGCTCATGAACCATTAGATTATCTCCAACAATGCTGTACCTGCCGGTTCGTAATCGCTGCCCGTATTTAACAGCGTTAATAACAAAAATAAAGATTGGTAAAGTAACCAGTGACCATATATCAAATCTAAGATTGCCGTCCAATGGCACATTGGCAACCCAATAGAAAAATAAATGAATTATGCAATAGCCAATTGCAACTAATAGCGTGTGCAAGAGAGAGTCTTCGGCAGACCTCCACACATACGCCCACCTGAACTCATTGTCGTAAGTGAGCGCTAAACTCATGTTTGAATCCTTTTTCATTGTTTTTTGATTTTTTTTGTAATAAAACTTGCTTGACTTCACTCAACCATGGCGCCTTAATCGGTTGTGAAATCCGATGCAAAGTTACAAAAAAAAAGTGTATTTATGCAAATAAAAAAGTACTAAAAATGACTATCTGGATTTTTGTTAACAATCATGTTTTCAGACACATACAAAAGTAGCCAGTACTAAAGCCTTATGAATTTGTACTAAAGGAAGCTTTTAGTACTGCATTTTGTTCATAAAGCGTCGTTCTGAATCGAAAAACCAGCCCCATTTGTTGAAGTAGCGGCACATGTTCGTGGCGTGTATCCACAGCATCTTCAGGCTGTGGTAGGATGCCTGGCGGTGGGCATGAACGATGGTCTCGGATGGATAGTATAAGGTCAGATAATCCCGATGAATCCGTCGGGTGAGGTCTATATCCTCGGGGTACATGAAGAACCGCTCGTCAAACAACCCGGCTTTCAGCACAGCCTCTGTCCTGAGTAGCATGAAGCAGCCGGACAGATACGGCGCATTGATGGGGCGTGAGTGGTCTAGGTGTCTCAACTCGTAGCGTGCGTTGCTGCGGCTCTCTCTGCCCGGTTTGCCCAGCGCTATTCGCCGCAGCATGTCCAGCGGTGTGGGTAGAAGACGGCATACATACTGCAATTCTCCGTTGCTATCGACAACACGCGGTATCAGTTGTCCGATTAGTTCGTTCTGCTGCATGACGGCCAGCAGGTTGTCAATAGCTTCGGCTGTCACCTGCACATCGGTGTTCATCACCAGGTGAAACGGCACCTCGTCATAAACCGATTCGCGAATGGCTATATTGTGCGCTGCACCGTAGCCGAGGTTCTTGCCTGTGTGAACATATTCAATCTTGTTTGCTTTTTGCCGGCCGTATAATTCTGGCAGCTGCTCACTGACAACTGACGGCTTCTCCGAGTTGTCCACCAGATAGATGCGGTACACACTTTCTGATTTCAGCAGCTCCTGCACCAGCGGTTGCCACTCGCTTTCCGGCGTATGGTACAGCACAAATGATATGTTCAGTTGTTTCGTCAAATCTTGAAATTTTGTACGGCTTTAGCCGGATAAGCAATCTTCAAACAAAAAAAGCCCAAGACCAGGTCTCGGGCTTTGTTGCAACGTGCAGTTGATTATTCAGCAGCAGCCTCTTCGCCCTTAACTTCAGCCTCAGCGGCTTCAGCTTCCTTTGCGGCCTCAACGGCAGCAGCGGCGAGTGCCTCAGCGGCCTCTGCGCGTTTCTTGGCTACAGCAGCGGCCTTGGCCTTGTTGGCCTCAACCTCTTGTGCCAGACGCTCCTTGGCGGTAGCGGCTTTCTGGGCGGCCTCGTCACGGCTGATCTTGCCGAACTTGGCGTCCTTCTGTGCTTTCCAAGCGTCGAAACGCTTCTGAGCCTCAGCCTCGCTGAATGCGCCTTTCTTCACACCACCCTGCAGGTGCTTCATCAGCAGTACACCCTCGCCTGAGAGCAGGTTGCGTACGGTGTCGGTAGGTTGTGCACCTACGTTTACCCAGTACAGCGCGCGCTCGAAGTTCAGATCTACGGTGCCGGGATTGGTGTTAGGGTTGTACGAGCCGATGCGCTCGATAATCTTGCCGTCACGCGGTGAACGGCTGTCGGCTACTACGATGTGGTAGTATGCATAGTCCTTGTGACCATGACGTGCCAAACGAATTTTTGTTGCCATTTGTTTGTTGGTTTGTGGGCTACGTTTGCTCGAAACGCCTGCCCGGGGTTAGTAATTAGTGACCTCCGTTGCATAGAAATCACCTGAATGGTATGCTTCTTACACGAAAAAGCGTGCAAAGGTACAAAATATATTACATATTTCCAAATTTTCCTGAAGAAAAATGGCAAATTACCTGCATTTTGTCATGTTCAGTCTTACTCCCTGTCCTTTTTCCCTTCCAGGATACTCATTATTTTCGGGGCTATTTCGGTGTTATCCATCCAGCCGGTGAACCGTTCTGCACCCTGACCGATAGCAAATACCGGCACGGCGGAAGCCGTGTGGCTGTAACTGGTCCAGCCGAGTTTGGCCTGGCGGTCAAAGATGTTCACGGCGAGACTGCATAGTGCGTCCACGTTCTTGTACATTTCCCGGTATGGACGTTTGCCTTTGCTCTTGACTGCCTTGCGGAAAGCGGCCTGAAGGTCAGCGTCTTCTTTGTCGGAGATAGTGACGCCGCCATAGAACTCCAGACGCTTCTCCAGTATGGCGCGCACCTGTTGCCAGGTCGGTTTCTTCTTGTCTTTGAACAGATTTGTCAACTCGTCATTCAGTACCCACTTCGAACAATGCTGGTGTTGCAAATGCTTAAGGTTCAGCGTATAATCGCTGTTGCCCAGAGCCATACCGCCGGTCTCATGGTCGGCGGTTACGACAATCAGCGTCTCGTCGGGATGCTGCTGATAGAATGCCAGAGCTGCACCTACGGCGTCATCGAAGTCCAGAGTCTCCAGAATGTTCGCTGCACCGTCACGACCGTGACCGGCATAGTCGATCATACCTCCTTCCACCATCAGGAAGAACCGCTCGTTGTGCTCCTGCAGGAAGTTGATGGCGTATGGTGTAAGCGTCTTGAGTTGCAGTTCTTCCGGACGCCCGTCAATCATGTAAGGGAAATTGCCGGTGCTTTTCTTGCGGCGGTCGGTAATGTCGTTAGATTGCACCAGAATCAGTTTCTTGACATCCTCTTTCGACTGTGCGTCCTGCAGGCCTCGCGCAATAGTATAACCGTGTTCCTCGATTACGTCATACAGGTACGGACCGGTGGTGCCTTCAGGCGGTGCGGGACGATGCAGGCCTGCGCCGCCGAAGAAGTCAAAGTCTGAATATGCCAGTTGCATGCCTACATCGTAGTAACTGTCACGTTTCTTGACATTGGCATAGAATGCCGCAGGTGTGGCATGGTCGATAGCTACCGTCGTCAGCAGTCCCACACCCCAGCCTTGGGCTTTCAGTTTCTCGGCTATGGTGGTGAGCGTGTCGCCCTCGGCGTTCAAACCCAGCGTGCCGTTGTTCGTCTTGCAGCCTGTAGCCAGCGCAGTGCCGGCGGCTGCACTGTCGGTGATGCCGTTCGACTTGCTGAATGTGGCCACCTGACCCGAATAGGGCAACTGCGTCATGTGCAGCTGTTTTCTGCCGATGGCGCTGTCCAGTTCGGCCAGGTACATTTCGGCGGCAAGCACCTGATTGATACCCATACCGTCACCGATTAGGTAGAACACATACTTGACCTCCGCCGACAGGCGCAAACCGACACAAAGACATACTAAAATACTCAAAAATCGCTTCATGTTGACAAAATTTGATGCAAAGATACATATTTTTTTGCAAATATGCAAAATTTTCGTTAACTTTGTGTGCTTTTTATCGAAAATATCAATTTAAATTTTGAAATTTTGCACGGCGAAGCAGATCGTTCGAGGCTTTAGCCGAGATAAGAAATCATAAATCTTGAAATATATGAAATTGCTCCTCGTTGACGCTTATGCGATGATTTATCGCGCCTACTATGCCTTCATCCGTGCGCCTCGCATCAACTCCAAGGGCGAGAACACCTCCGCCGTCTTCGGCTTTGTCGTGACGCTGGACGATCTTCTCAGGAAGACCAACCCGACGCACATTGCCGTGGCGTTTGACCCTCACGGTCCGACGTTCCGTCACGAGGCCTATCCTCCTTATAAGGCGCAGCGCGAGGAGACACCCGAGGATATACGCCGGGCTGTTCCCGTAATCAAGCAGTTGCTCGATGCCATGAACATCGTACGGCTGGAGTGCCCGGGTTTTGAGGCGGACGATGTCATCGGAACTATCGCCACGCAGGCCGAGGCACAAGGCTTCGAGGTACTCATGGCTACGCCCGATAAGGATTACGGCCAACTCGTCACCGAGCGCGTGAACATGTACCGCCCCAAGCACACCGGCGGATTTGAGCAGATGGGACCGAAAGAGGTGTGCGAAAAGTACGGTCTCACCGACCAGAAGCAGGTGATCGACCTGCTCGCACTCATGGGTGACGCGTCCGACAACATACCCGGCTGCGCCGGAGTAGGCGAAAAGACTGCCGTCAAACTCCTGCAGGATTTCGGTTCGATTGACAACATGCTCGCCCACACCGATCAGATCAAGGGCGCACTACGCACCAAGGTCGAGACCCAGCGCGAACAGATTGAGTTCTCCCGTTACCTCGTCACCATCCGCACCGATGCGCCGGTCACATTCAATCCCGCCGACCTCATCGTCCGTCAAGTTGACAAGCCCCAACTCGCCGAACTCTACCGCTCGCTCGAGTTCAACTCCCTGCTCCGTAAGTTGGGCGAACCGATGCTCCCGCCGGAAAATAAATCTTCAAATACTCAAATACTCAAATCTTCAAATACATCCAAACCCGTCACCGCCCAGCTTGACCTCTTCGCCGACCTCGACGAGAATCTGGCATCTAACAGCGCCAGCGTTCCAACTTCTAACAGCGATAGCGGTCTAACCTCCAACAACGCCAGTGGTCTTTCAGCAGAGCGGTCCGATATCGAAGCCCGCTTGTGCCAGTACCTGCTCAACCCCGAACAGGCGTACAACCCGAACGTTCCGCCGCAGTGGGACAAACTCAAGGCGGACAGCGCCCTGTGGAACCTGTACAACGAAGTCGAACTGCCGCTTGTGCAGGTGCTTCGTGACATGGAGCAGGCCGGTGTGCGCTTTGACGTGAACATCCTCCGGGAAGCCGAGCAGCAGCTCTCTGCCGAACTCACGCAGATAGAGCAGAAAGTGATTGCCGAACTCAACGCCATGCTCGCCGAAAAGCCAATGGCTAATGGCCAACAGCTAACGGCCGAAACATTCAACATCAACTCGCCCAAGCAGATAGGCGACCTCCTTTTCGGGCAGCTGGAACTCGACAAGAAGGCGAAGAAAGGCCGCAACGGCAACTACTCGACATCCGAGGAAGTGCTGCGCGCCCTCAAGCCGCTGGCACCCGTCTGCGGAGACATTCTCGACTACCGCGAACTGAAGAAACTCATCTCCACCTACATCTCCACCCTGCCGTCGTACATCAACCCCGAAACGGGCAAGATCCACACGACCTACAACCAGACCGTCACCGCCACGGGACGCCTCTCCTCGTCCAACCCGAACCTGCAGAACCTGCCTATCCGTTCGGAGCGCGGACAACTCATCCGCCGCGCGGTGATTGCTGACGAGGGCTGCCTGATCCTCAGTGCCGACTACTCGCAGATTGAGCTTCGCCTCATGGCGCACTTCTCGCAGGACGAGCATCTGCTCAACGCGTTCCGCAACGGCCAGGATATCCACGCTGCCACGGCGGCGAAGATCTTCAAGGTCCCCATCGAACAGGTCACCCGCGACCAGCGCCGTGCCGCCAAGACGGCCAACTTCGGCATCCTGTACGGCATTTCCGCTTTCGGTCTGGCGCAGCAGCTCGACTGCTCGCGTTCGGAGGCAAAACAGCTGATAGATGACTACTTTGCCGCGTTCCCGAAGATCCAGTCGTTCATCGAGGCGCAGAAGACCTACGCGCGCGAACATCTGTATGTAGAGACGCTCTTCGGCCGCAAGCGCTACCTGCCCGACATCGTTTCGCATAACGCTACCGTCCGCGCTTTTGCCGAACGCAACGCCGTGAACGCACCCGTTCAGGGCACGGCTGCCGACATCATCAAGATTGCTATGGTCGCCATCCATAACGAACTCAAGACGCGCGGCCTCAAGGCGCAGATGATCATGCAGGTGCACGACGAACTGAACTTCAACGTTCCGGTTGACGAGGTCGATCAGGTCCGCGAGATAGTTGTCGGTGCCATGCAGAATGCTGTCCACCTCTCCGTGCCTCTCGTCGCCGAGTGCGGCGTAGGCCACAACTGGCTCGAAGCACATTGATAATTACAATTTGGTCATTTATTTATCCATTTGCTTATTTCGCTATTTACAATGATTAAATGATTAAATGACCAAAATAAATGTTAAAATGCTAAATGATAAAATGGTAAATAATCTGGTAAATGCTGTTTTAGTCGGCATCATCACTCCTGAGCAACCCGAGGACCGCACGCGCGAGTACCTCGACGAACTGGCATTCCTCGCCGACACCAATCACATCCGGCCTGTCAAGCGTTTCATCCAGCGCCTGGAGTACCCCAACTCCACCACTTATGTGGGTGAGGGCAAGCTGCAGGAGATACGCGACTTTATCCAGCAGCATAACAATCTATCAGCGCAGCGGTCTAACAGCGATAGCAGTCTAACCTCCAACAGCGATAGCGGTCCTATTGAACTGGTCATCTTTGACGACGAGCTCTCTCCCCGTCAGCTCCGCAACATCGAGAAAGCTCTGAATAGCCAACAGCAAATGGCTAATGGCCAATGGCCGATAAGGGTCATGGACCGCACCATTCTCATTCTTGAGATCTTCCTCCAGCGTGCGCAGACCTCCTACGCCAAGACGCAGGTCGAGATGGCGCACCTGCAGTACATGCTCCCGCGTCTGACGCGTATGTGGTCGCACCTCGACCGTCAGCGTGGCGGCGGTGGCACCAACCGCGGTACGGGTGAGACGCAGATTGAGGCGGACCGCCGTATCATCAACAACCGTATAGCCCTGCTGCGCGAGGACCTCAAGCGCATCGACAAGCAGATGGCTACCCAGCGTCAGAACCGCGGAAAGATGGTGCGCGTGGCGCTCGTCGGTTATACCAATGTCGGCAAATCGACGCTCATGAACCTCATGAGCAAGTCCGACGTCTTTGCCGAGAACAAACTCTTCGCCACGCTGGACACCACCGTACGCAAGGTGACCATCGATAACCTGCCTTTCCTGTTGTCTGACACCGTGGGCTTCATCCGTAAGCTGCCGCATAACCTCGTTGAGTCCTTCAAATCGACGCTGGACGAAGTACGCGAGGCAGACCTGCTCATCCATGTGGTGGATATCTCCCATCCGAACTTCGAGGAGCAGTACGAAGTGGTGGAACAGACCATCAACGAACTGCTGCAGAAGGATCACCTCGTCGAGGAGTCCGACCCGTGGACTGACGACAACCGCAGCACCTCCGATCGCAAGTATCGCGCCAAGGATAAGAAGCAGACCATTGTCAACCGTCCGGAGGAGATAGTCGTCTTCAACAAGATTGACGCCTTCACCTACACGCCTCAAGAGGAAGACGACCTGCTCCCGCCCACACGCGAAAACATCTCCCTCGAAGAACTGGAGCGCACCTGGATGGCGAAACTCAGCGCACAGCCAACGGCTAATGGCCAACAGCCAACGGCCAAAGCTGTCTTCATCTCTGCCCGCAACAAGACGAACATCGACGAGCTCCGCGAGATTATTTACGAACGCGTCAAGGCTATCCACATCAAGCGCTACCCGTATAACGATTTCCTTTTCCAGAAATACGACAACCTTGAACAGTAAACCCCGATGAACAAGAACGCCCCGGAAATACGCTGCCTGCGCCAGGACATAGAGCGCAAACTCAACCGCCACCTGCGCACGCCTTACGACTTTGAGTTCCTTGCAAATGAAGTGCGCACGCTTCTGCACGAACATATATCCCCCACCACGCTCAAACGCCTGTGGGGATACATAGCCGGCGCGGAAACGACACGCCTGTCCACACTCAGCCTCTTGGCGCAGTTCCTCGGTTATACCGACTGGGACGCCTATCTGGCATCGCTTGCCGCCCGTACGGATGTGGAGAGTGAGACCTTTGCCGGCGAAGGTGTTCGCAGCGCCGAACTCCGTGCCGGACAGTTGGTTGAGGTCACTTGGCTGCCCGACCGCCGTTGTATCTTCCGCTACGAAGGAGCCAATACCTACACCGTCATTGAGGCGCATAACGCCAAGTTGCAGACAGGTGACCGCTTCGAGGCGGCTTGTTTCCTCATTGGCAAACCGCTGTACGCCGACCGTCTTGTCCGCGGCAACGAACAGCCCACATCGTACGTTGCCGGCAAACGCAACGGCATCCTTACCGCCACACGTCTTGATATTGACCATCGAAATTCATTTAATTCGTGAACTCTAATTTGTTCTCGAAAATGTTTTCTATGTTTATTTCCGAAAGGGCTGTTACACGCAGTGTGTGTCTTGGGGTGATAGAGACCTCATCAAGCACGCTTGAATGGGGGCTATAGCGCAACAAGACACAAAGTCCGAAGGACTAACAGCCATTTTGGGGTTTATATAGGTTTTTGTTTAATTAAGCCAATGTGGGAAAGTCAAACTCCATGACCAGCGATTCAGGATTCATAGCACCGGAGCAGTTCAGCCATGAGTGGCAGAATATCCAACTGCTGCACACGCGGCGCAACAGCGTCGTTTATACCGGCGAGCGTTACGGCCGCAGGTTCTTGCTCAAGGCACTTGCGCCCGACGATGCCGCTCTTACCGATTACCGCTTGCAGCAGGAACAGGAGTTTCAGTTGGGCGTTCAGCTCGTCCATCCGAACATTGCCGCCACCTACAGTCTGGAGGATGTTCCTTCTGTCGGTCGCTGCATCGTGCAGGAGTGGATTGACGGTGTTACACTCGGCGAATGGTTGCAGACCTCTCCCACGCGTGCCGCACGTGAGCGCGCGTTCATTCAATTGATGGACGCTCTGGAGTACGCCCACGGCCTGCAACTCGTTCACCACGACCTCAAGGCCGACAATATCCTAATCACCCGCAACGGTGCCAACGTCAAACTGATTGACTTCGGCCTCTCTGCCACCGATGCCACGCTCACGCCTGTACCTAATGATGTACGCGCGGATATACAGGCGCTCGCGCGAATACTTCCATTACTATTACCCGAGCAGCACCTACTGGCACGCCGCTGCCGTGAAGGCCGTTATGCGAACATCGCCGCTCTCCGCCTCGCCTACAACCGCCGCCTGCGCCTCTTCCGTCTGCTACCTGTTCTGCTCTCAGTCCTGTTGCTGACAGCAGCTGCCGTGCTTTTCTATCTTGCATGGCACGAACGCCATGCCGAACAGCAACGCTACGACGCCATGACCGCACAGGTTGATACGTACATCGCGCAGGAGCGCGAGCAGATTCTCGCCCTCGCTGCCCGTCCGGACTCGTTTGACACCCGCAGTGCCGCCGACATGCTGGCTTATAATGCCTTTATGGACGAGTACTCCGCCATCCGTCAGCATAGCTGGCAGCTGCGTGACTCACTCATTGCCACGTATCCGGATAGCGACCCGCTCCGCGAACAACTTTTCAACCTCTGGTCCCATCGCGAGGTGGATTTGGACTCCGAACTCTTGCCACAGCTCACAGGCAAACTTAGGAATTCCCGGTAATTTCTAATTTTTCTATACCAATTCCCGATAAATATTCACTCCTCTCTTGCAAATATCAAATATTTTTCGTATATTTGCATGTTGTTTATGAAATTACTTTAACCAATGGCAGACATACGGGTATTCATAAGTAGTGTGCAGCATGAATTCGCTCAAGAGCGGCGGCTGCTATGTGACTATATCCGCACAGATAGTCTGCTCGGGCGTTTCTTTGTGCCTTTTATATTCGAGGACATGCCCGCAACTGAAATTTCTGCTCAAAAGGCATATCTCACGCAGGCTGCTGCATGCCACATCTACATAGGCTTATTCGGGACACAATACGGCTATGAAGATGAAGAAGGCCTCTCACCTACCGAACGCGAATACGACACCGCCACGGCTAACCACGCACATCGTCTGACTTATACGCTGCGCACCGATACACCGCGACATCCAAAGGAGCAGGCTTTCATCAACAAGATAGAAAGGGATGTCGTTCGCCGCAGTTTTAACACATACGAAGAACTGCGCACAGCTGTATATAACTCGCTCATTGACTATCTTGTCAAGAAAGAGATTATTCTCCATGTTCCATTCGACGCGGCTGCCCATCCTATAGCAACTTATGATGACATCGACTCCGAGAAAGTGCGCACCTTCGTCAACAGAGCAAGGGAGAAACGTAATTTTACTTTGAGATATGAGGATGGTGTAGAGCAAATATTCTCCGCTATCCATGTACTCACCGATGATGGTCGCCTGACCAATGGTGCACTACTTCTTTTTGCCAAAGACCCTCAACGTTTCTTCCGCACATCCGAAGTGCGTTGTGCTCAGTTCTACGGCACTAAAGTAGAGAAGCCTATCCGCAATTACCAGGTTTATACGGGATCGCTCTTTGAGATGATTGACAAAGCTGTCGGCTTCGTCATGTCACGCATTGATGCCCGCGTCGGCAAACGAGACCAGTCAGCGGATGCGCCTGTAGACTATGAACTGCCGGAAAGTGCTGTAGCAGAGGCTATCGCCAATGCTGTAGCCCATAGAGATTATACCAGCAATGCCAGCGTGCAAGTGATGCTTTTCCGCGACCGCTTGGAGATTTGGAATCCAGGCAGGCTGCCGGACGGGTTTACCGTGCAGAAGTTGCATGAACTGCATAGCTCTGAACCGACTAACCCGGTCATCGCCCATCCATTGTTCATGGCTGGCTATATTGAGCACCTTGGCACGGGTACTACGGACATCATTGCCGACTGCGAAAAGTTAGGTCTGCGTACGCCGGAGTTCATCCAATCTGATGACTTCCGTACAATTATCTACCGTGCAGAAAAAGTGTCAGACCTCGATGAAAAAGTAACGGAGCAGACAGAAAAAGTAACGGAGCAAACTGGAAAAAGTAACGGAGTAAGCTCAAAAAGTAACGGAGCTGGACAAAAAAGTAACCCAGTACGTTTGACAGCTAAACAGCGAAAAGTATTAGAGTTTTGTGATGAGATGCCACGTACTACACAAGAGATTTTGGAGATGATTGGAGTGAAGTACCAGACTAAGACGCGCGATCAATATGTCAATAAATTGGTTGTAGCCGGCTTGTTGCGCCCGACCACAGTCCACCGAAACGACTCTAACCGCCGATACATCACCGCTCATAGCCAAGAATAGATACACCTTCCCCGCAGGGTAAAACGCGGGCACGTCACTCACTGACGTTAAACAGGAGGACGTACTGAACAAATTAAGCGTTTGCGAATTGTTTTGACACGCTCTGGAACCTGAGAGACTTCATGACGTGTAAATACCGAACAGTTCAAGCAAACGTCCGTGCATTGCATGGACGTTTCTTGTCGGTATTTACAGGTATTCTCAGGACCTCAGAGCATGGACAAGAAACGTCCATGTTTTTTTGTTGTCGGAGCTTGTAACCAAAATCACGGGATATATAAATAGTATATATAAGGTGTAGTAGGATACGTGAAAACCTTGTTTTGCATCGGTAGCGCTCCCGACCTGCGCCTAACACAGAAACGTTTGCATTTGACCGCAAAGTTACAGCATTTTCAGGACAATTGCAAATGCCAACCCCAAAAGGACCAACAAGGACTTTGCAAAAGTAAGTAAAAAGTAGTAACTTTGCATGCAAAACAGGTCAGGCAGCCCTACGGGCTACCGGAGAAGGAAAGAAATGATAATAACAGGCTGACACAATCATATTTTCTAACTTATAATTTTTACAACCATGGGACTTCTAAACAACATCAAAGACCACTTTACGAACGCTGAGTTCACCGTGGCACCGAACAAGAAAGTTAAAACCGTTTGTGCTGACTTCAAAAAAACTTTTGGCACTACCCTCGCCATCTACAAAGGCTCCACGCTCGCTGATCCCGAGATGACACTTGCAGCCCTCAACAAACGAACCACCAAGGATGTCAAGACAAAAGGTGGGGACGAACTGAAGATTAAGGCATCTATGAAGGTCGGTGAAGCCGAGAAACTTTTCGATCAGGTATTTGGCCTGACCGTACAAATCAAAGACCCGAAGGGAGAGTATTGTGTAGACAACAAATTGACCATTGGCCAAGCTGCACGTGGCGAGAGCAAATAAAACCTAAAGAAAAGGACTTCGCCCGCAGTCCTTGATATNNTAATTTTTACCATTATGGCAGACATTGCATTGAAAGGCAACATGAAGGTTAAGACCTTGAAGGCCGATTTTAAGAAAGCATTTGGCGCTACACTGCGCGTGTACAAGAGTGCAACTTGCAAGGGCGCTTTTGCTGATGACGACGCCACACTCGCTTCCATCCGCGCTGAAGGTAAGGCTGGTGGCGAACTGAAGATTGTTGGTAACATGCAGGTTGGTAACTTCGAGAAGAAGATTGCTGAGATGTATGGCATCGGCGTTCAAGTAGCTAACAAGGATGATAGTGCTTTGGCAGATAACAGCATCACTATTGCTGCTGCAGGTCGTTAATCATGCCAAATCAAGGCAAGGGAGCCTGACCGCTCTCTTGCTTACTATATGGGCGTAACTATGGATAAGAAAAAAACATTTCAACAGTTATTAGCCGAGAATTGTACTGCTATAGCAAAGCGAGTCTCGGATGATATGCTCCCCCATTTATTTTTAGTCGGAGGGGCAAAGAAAATCCCCGTGCCGCATGAAGCTATCTTGTACCGTTGGTGGTTTCCTTCTAATTCAATAGTGGTCAGCGCTCTTAATAAGCAATGTAAGAAATACCCAGAACTGACCGCGCTGCTTAATGAAGTAGAAACTCGTACTATTGACGGTCAGTTGTACTATGCTTTATATTTTGGGAAGAGTAATAATGGCTACCATCGCTATTGTCAGCATACAACTGGGAACGTTCATCTATCCACTTTGCGTCATACAATATATGGCCTTTGCATAGGTGACACGTATGACAAAACGAAAGAGCCTTTGATTACTGACATTTTGCGCCAATGCTATTGTGAGTGGATTAGTTTTGAGAACGAAGGAAAGTTGGTTGAATGCATTGAAGGGATTTGTATTGCTTTAGGCAAGTACCCTCTTAATGTGGACGGCAACCCTGCTATTAGCGATGGTTGGTGCAAAGAACTAATGGCTAAGCGAAAACTGAAAAACAAATAAGAGTACAAATCCTTAAATTGTATCAATTATGGCAGTAAAGAAAAAGCCCGCTGCTAAGAAACCGGCTGCAAAGAAAACAGCCGCAAAACCCGCAGCAAAGAAAACAACAGCTAAACCGGCGGCAAAACCTGCAGCGAAGAAAGTTGTCGCCAAGCCTGTTGTAAAGAAAGCGGCTGCGGCTAAGACAACAGCAATTGAATTGTCAGTAACAGGTAATAAAAAAATCGGTACGCTGATGAAGGAGTTTAACAGCAAATTCCCGTATCTGCGTCTGAAGATATGCTATAGTTATGCTCGCCAGGCAGTAGCCAAAGGCGAAAGTATATCAGGCATTGATCCGGATAAGACATTAGCTTCGGTTCGTCGTGCAGATTCGGGTGGTGATATTTCCATCAGCGGTAACAAGAAGATTAAGAGTTTGGAGAAAGAGTTCGACACTGTTTTCGGTCTCTATGTTCAAGTATGCTATACCGAAAAAGACGGACATCGCTATTACACTAGCGGCTCAACCGATGATAAGACCCTTGCTTCATTCAACGCTGAGTGCGAGAAGAACGGTTGCAAGAAAGGCGAGTGGAAATAACCATAAAATTATCATACTATGAGCAAAGAGTATTATCGAAAAAAAATCATTGACCTCCGCGCCGACTTGGCGAAAGAGAAAGAGGCCAAAAAGAAAGACAATGCCTATTATTCTGACATGGTAAAGCGTGCTTCTTCACCATCCAGCAAAGCGACGTATCGTAAGTCCAAAGTTGATCATGCTGCCTCACATGACCGCAAGATTGATTATATCAAGCGGCAGATTGAGAGTGCAAAAGAGTCACTTAAACGCGAGAAATGATTTCAGGCAGGCGAGCCTGGCCGCTCACCTGCTTACAACATATCCGATTAGTCAACATGAAGCAGAAGCTACCTATTCAAGAATCCGGAATTCAGCAGTTCAAGCGCGAACTGGCACGCGTCTTTGACGACAACCTCCACACCAAGCAGTGGCATAATTACGTGGATTATGTCATTATGGGGCTTATCTTCATCTCAACTTTGGAGGTATTCTTATCCACTTTTAGCAGCATTGCTGAAAGGTACGGTCATATTCTTAAGTTTATCGACCATTTTACAACATATTTCTTTACGGTCGAGGTCACTTTGCGTATCTGGTGCGCTGATGTAATCAGTCCAAAATATAAAGGATTATGGGGACGCATTCGTTATTGCTTCTCGTTCTACGGGTTGATTGATATTTTGGCAACCTATCCATTCTATATACATTTCGCGATGCCGATACCTCTCGCAGCATTCAAGGCACTCCGTGTCGCACGTCTGCTGCGAATGCTGCGTATCTTCCGTTACATGAAAGCTGTAACGGTTCTTTCGCGTGCCTTTCAGGCAAAGAAGGAGGAGTTCTATGTGTCCATCCAGTTCTTGATTAACATCACGCTTCTTCTCTCTTTCATTCTCTTTTTTGTCGAGAACGAGGCGCAGCCTGAAGTATATACGAATGGTTGGAAATCCGTTCTATGGGCGTTTGCGCAGTATATCGGCGATCCGGGAGGTTTTGCTGAGACGCCGCCAATCACTTTTGTCGGGCGTATCATTGCTTGCGTGATAGGTGTGCTCGGCATCGCTATCTTCGCTGTTCCTGCCGGACTTATCGGCTCAGCTTTTTCCGAGGTCATGGAGAAAGACGAGCGCAAAGCGAAATCAAAAATATGGGCAAATAGTTTACGCCTTGCTTTTGAGCGCAAATCAGACCGCCCGACAGGCTATCAGATTGTGCCACGCTATGTTTCTGTCATGGAGGTCATGGCACGCATTGGACTTAAGGAAGACGAGATTTTGGATGCAGTTGCCTCTAACGACCATTTTCGCATGGTCAATCTGGCATGTACTCATCCGGCAGAAGATCAAGCAGATGACAAGTTGGCTGTTGAATACTTTAATCTAAACACCATCTATGGCCAATGTATTAACCGACACTCGCCTGTTACCATCTTTTCTCCCAGTAATATTGAAGATCCGGTTATCGGCTGGTGGTCGTATTATGTGGCAAAAATAGGTGGCTTTAATTACGTAAGCCGTGAGTTAGGCGAGAAGCGTCCATACCGTTCTTTCTATTTGTACAAGAACGACGGAACACCCGGACGTCAGGAATGCATGGATGACCTCAACAAACTGGTAGACTCAGAAAAGAAGTGGATTTTCACATTGTTGGCGGGCAACGGAGGTAACGAGCCGACGTATCCGACGCAATTCCACTTCCAGAATGGAGCAACAGAAGGCGATGATACATATAATGATCCCAACATTACATTGAATGATACGAAAACATTCGATGCCTTCTATCATGATTTTGAGCAATTGTTGGAGTCAAAATACCATCTCGCAGCCGACCACCAACGCTATCACAACAACAGCAACCCCAATTATTTCGCCCGCCATCTGGACAATAAAGCCAATGCCATTTGCTTACGCGTGTCGTGGGGTGTTATTGACAGAGATACTCGTGCCATACAGATTGCACAAGATTTAGCGCAAGCCATTAATAAACATATCAATAATACGACTAACCCCGAACTTCCGGAACTGAAAGTGAAGAATATCGGTTACGATGGATACAAGAATTGATAAATATAGTCAACGAAGTCTTGGGAAAACCAATAAAAGAGCAGTCAAAAACTTTTAAGATAGTATTTTATGGGACTTTTTAGCAAAAAACAAGAATCTCAGTACGAACTTCCGGGAAAACTGGAAATGCTGATGAATATAGCCATTAAGGACGGCGAAATATCCGAAAAGGAATTGGCTGTCCTCCGTGCTGAAGCTGCAAAGCATGATATTAGCAACGATGAACTGGATATGATTATCGAGAGTCGTCTGCCACAACAGAAACAAACGGAGAAAAAGACTCNNGAATGCAGTAATCCGTGCCAATCTGTATTCTGCCAGCGATATCGTGACACAAACATTTCAGAAGTATGAGATATTGTGCGACTATTCCGGCAAAAAAATGGAGAGCAGTGACTACGACAAACTACATCGGGCTAAATTGACATTTATCAGCAGTATAGTCTCACCTTCGGATAAAGAGACCATGTTGGAGTTGATAGCTCATTGTTTACCCTACACCAAAAAGAGACTTGCCGATAAGGCTTTGCAGGCCGCAGCTGCTGTGGGTGCAGGAGCTCTCAAAGCAGTTTCGTTCTCGGCAAAAGTCGTAAAATTTGCATCTTTTGGCAAATTAAGCGTTGCTAATGTAGCAGCTGATGCTGTTGATAATTTGGGCGATCTGACGGAACAAGCGGCAGTGACTAATTGCGAAGAGTTGGCTAAGGCGTGGCGAAGCAAAGTGGACAGTCTGTTTGCTGATGCCAAAGAGCTTGCTGGTGGTATGTTCAACGGAGACAGACCGTTCAAGACCAAGTTGTCCGAACTTTCAGATCAGTATAAACAGAACATATAAACAACGTATGGGATTTTTGATAACATCAAGAACACTGTTACTGATGCTTCTCAAAAAGTGAGCGGTGCTGTAAAGAACTTTAAGGTTGAGGATATTACATCCAATCTTAAAGTTTATGAAAAATATTTCTCAGAAAGCGAACTATGGCAGAAAGTTGAAAAGTTTGGCAAAACGATGGGTGCCACAATTCTCTATCCTGTTCTTCTGTTATATAATCTGCTTAAATCAAATGAAGTGGATTTAAGAGAAAAAGCAATGATAATAGGCACATTAGGCTATGTTATATTGCCACTGGATTTTTTACCGGATGCACTACCCGGAGGATTTACAGATGACGAATTAGGCCTATTGGCCGCAATTACTGCCTTAGCATCTTGTTTGTCCGAAGAAATCCAACAGACATCAAAAGAGCAATTGCGGAACCTGCTTGGAGAGTTTGACGAAAGAGCACTGGATTCGGTCGCTAAAATCATACAAGGGGCTAACAACTTTATAAATAGAAAACAATAACGACTCATCTATGCGCTACTCATTTACTTCATCCGAGGCCGTTTTGCTGGCTAACGGCCGTGCCGGCGACATACTCCGTCCCTGGACGCTAACAATCGACACTGACGACCAGACAATCACCGTCAGCAAACGTAACAAGTATTTCATTGGCGTGGACGAGGATACACTTGCCTTCCGCTTTATCCGCCGTATTACTATCGACCAGCATCTCATCGGTGCGGACATAACCATCAAGGCTGTCGGCGGTTCACTTACCGCTTGCGGTCTTGACAAAAGCGACTGCAAGCGCATCAAACAAATC
>LXOW01000971.1_pt1 | contig 39624 bp, 32 predicted proteins | sample 1368591 | NCBI WGS metagenome assembly LXOW01 (sample SAMN04884650, study PRJNA319009) | bovine gut metagenome | isolation source: Cow rumen | host: Bos taurus | place: Italy: Legnaro (PD) | collected 2014-07-09
TCCAGCCCTAACATCTCTTGCGCGTGTATTAAATGACGAACGTACGCGCGGGTGTACGCGTGGTCGACATAACTCGTGCCCGCGGGATCGAGCTCCGTGAAGTCATCCTCCCATTTCTTGTTGCGCAGGTTCATCACGCCGTTCCAGGTGAAGATCATACCGTTTCGGCCGTTTCGCGTCGGCATCACGCAGTCGAACATATCCACACCGCGCTCGATCGCCTCTAAGATGTTCCACGGTGTCCCTACGCCCATCAGGTAACGGGGCTTGTCTTGCGGCAAGATGTCGTTGCACACCTCGATCATCTCGTACATCACTTCCGTCGGTTCACCTACTGCCAAACCGCCTATTGCATAGCCGTCCCGATCCAGGTCGCGCAGACGCTTACATGCCTCCTGCCGCAACTCCGGATACGTACATCCCTGCACGATCGGAAACAGGTGTTGCTTGTAGCCGTATAGATCCTCTGTCCCGTCAAAACGTGCGATACAGCGATCCAACCATCGGTGCGTGCGGTCCATCGAGTCTTTCGCGTATTTCTTGTCTGCTGTGCCCGGACAACACTCGTCGAAAGCCATCATGATGTCGGCGCCTATCTCACGCTCGATATCCATCACGCTCTCCGGCGTAAAGAGCAACTTCCGCCCGTCGATATGACTGCTGAACCGTACGCCCTCTTCGGTCATCTTGCGGATATCCGTCAGGCTGAACACCTGAAAACCGCCGCTGTCTGTCAATATCGGCCGTGTCCAACCTTCGAATCGGTGCAATCCGCCGGCTTGATGCAAGATCTCCGTGCCCGGTCGAAGATACAAGTGATAGGTGTTGCCTAAGATGATCTGCGCCTTGATATCGTCCTCCAACTCCTTACGCTGCACACCCTTCACCGTTCCGGCTGTCCCGACGGGCATAAATATCGGCGTGAGGATATCTCCGTGGTCGGTATGTATCACTCCCGCCCTCGGCCCAACACCCTTCGCCTCGCTATGTAATTCAAAAAATGCCATAATCCTCTATTAGTAATAGTAAATAAAACTAAATAAACTCCTCTTGCGAGTTAATAGCCAACTTCGGCGATAAACATAGATAAAATTCGTCGCGGATGAATAATTTATTTCTTTTTATCGCTGCTGGCGTTGGATGTTTACCGCCGTTGGCGGTGAGGGGTCGTCCTGACGGACAACATTAAGTATACTTATAAGTAGGCAGGCTGGGCGGGCACTCGCAGCGCGTTAAGCGCAAACAACCAATGCAAGCAGTGTTTATCTTTGTTTATTTACCATTAAATTTTATTATTCACAGGAAAAACGATGCTTGGCTTAAACGCCTTTGCTTCCTCCGGCGTCATCATCGCGTACGCCATGATGATCACCGTGTCTCCCACATGCACCAAGTGCGCCGCCGCGCCGTTGATGCAGATACATCCCGACCCGCGTTTGCCGGCTATCACGTACGTCTCGAGCCGCGCGCCGTTGGTGTTATCCACTACCTGCACTCGTTCGCCGGCGTATATGTTCGCCGCTTCCATCAGTGCCTCGTCGATGGTGATCGACCCGATATATTCCAGGTTCGCCTCTGTCACCTGTACGCGGTGAATCTTTGATTTCAGTATATTCAAAAGCATAGAGTTGATTTTTATGCTAAATAGGGTTGTTTAACTTTTGCGCCTGCAAAAGTACTACTTTTTCTCGAAATACACAAATCCGTTGGATGATTTTTCTTCATTTACAATATATCTGCGGATATATTGCTCTAAAAGTGTATCATAAATCCGCCATTTCTTGTCTACACTGCAAATTACGATATCTTTTTCTTCTAATCCTTTTAAAGCGGACTGAATACTGCTGGATGACTGTAATTTGTATTTTTGTATAAACTCTGACGAATTGATGTTTTCCGCAATGCCTGCCTTTGCGATAGCAAACAGTAACTCTTTTTGCCTCGGTGGAATATTTGCCAATAGGTTCAGGAACGTACTCTCCTGTACGCGCAACGTATTTTGTATAGCAGGCTCAATGGATTCTTTCGTGCATGTTCCGCCTTTTGGCGTAAGGTAATACATCTCGTTCATGAGAAGTTGTAAATACCATGTTACGCCATGGTAGGTGTTGTATATTTCTTCTATGGCGATCGGTTCAATAGCTTTGTCTCCCCGCTTGAACATTTTCTGAGCAAAGTCCACATACGTCTTGAGTGGGATGAGGTCTAATCCTAAATTGATCGTGCTCTGGTAGAAAGGTCTGGCAGGCGAAAGGAACATCTCTGTCATCATATGTTTGCGGCTGCCGGCGAAGATAAACTGCGTTTTTTTGCAGCGCTGAATATAGGTTCTCAGCAGTGCTTCAATGTTCTTCTCCGGGTAATACATGATTTGCTGAAACTCATCGAAAGCCACAACGCAAGGTTTGTCGGCCATCTCTAAATAATCAAATATCTGATCAAGAGTCAGTTTCGGCATTGAGATATCACCCATACCTAAGTCGAAGGTCGGCATGCCGGAAATAGGATCGTATTTCAAACCTACGCGCAGCGATGTGAGAACGTCGAAGAACTTGTCGCGCCATGATTTAGATTGAATCTGTACTTGGCGGTATAGTTCTTTACCCCATACAGAAACCATTTCACTTAAACTGTTTGTAGCAAATAGGTCAACGATGATGGTGTAATAGTCGTGTTGGATGTCCGGTTGGGCAAACACATGGCTTATTAAGCCGGACTTACCTATACGTCGATCGGCAATTAGCGTCATGTTGCGACCATTGGTGATTTGCTTTTTAACCAATTCGGTGTCCTTCTCTCTGTCGCAGAAGAATTCATCGGACACATATTTACCGATTACAAATGGGTTGGGCAGGTTGTTTTGCTGTGCCATAATGTAATTATTATGTTTGTAATTATTGTACTTATAATAATTTCGCTGCAAAAGTACTGCTTTTTTTTGATATACGCAAATAAATCACACATAAATTGTAAAAATTATTGTATTTATAATAATTATGCTTTCAATTATTATACTTATAATTATTCGATTTCAATAATTCGATTTAAATAATTTTTATTTTTGTTTATCGCCGACGGATGAGGTAGTATGGTATGTCGCAACTCTTGTTGCGGCGGAGTTGGCTAGTAAGCCGCGCTGCAAGCTCGCTTGTGAGCGCGTATTAGTAGACAAGTACGCTAAGGCCGCGTGGGCCGTATACCATGCTAACTCATACGGAGGAGTTTATCTATGTTTATTTACTAAAACCAAATTGGCTGCGCAAAAAAAACTATAGCCCGCATCGCTGCAGGCTATAATTCCTAATTTTTAGCGTCTATGCACGGCGTCATTTATGCGCCGTACGGTTTAACAGCTTAACGGTTTAACGCGGAGCGTTTCCGCCGAATTGCAATCACTCCCGCGAAAAGCATAGCGCACAGCATCAACGGCAACATCGCATCGCCGATAGGCGATTCGGGCGCTTGGCCGCTTTCACCACCGTGGTCGAAATCTTTGCGTGCCCGATTAGGACCACTCTTCGCTGGCGAATAGCTTTCCGTGGTGGTTGCTACGGAAGGCGCTGTAGTTGCCCCTACGGCATTTACCTGCGGAGTATAAGCGCTACCGGAAGTCTGCATAGTGGAAGTGGACTGCCATTCCTGTTGCTGAGCCATGGTCGGCAGCGCTATAAGCGCTACCGCCATGAGTATCATCATAATCTTTTTCATAATATTTTTATATCCTTTCAATTTTCACCTTTCATTTTACTCGCTTTCCTTGAGCATCGAAGATCTCGCCGTCACGAACGATATACAGGATACCGTCAACCAGAACCTTTCTGATAGCTGACTGCTGATCGCAGACTTCTGTCTCCTCAATGCCCGTCGGGATATACTGAATCGGCGAGATTTCCAGCATGAAGCGGTCGTCGATCTGTCCCTGCTCAAGCGTTACGATGTAATCCATCAGACCGAGGTTCGTGCGCGCGCCCGTTACATTATCTATAAGGACTACGCCGATACCTTCTGTTCCTTCCGGAATAGAGAAGGTGTACTCGCCCTCTGCGGCAGTCTTCACACCTACCGGAACGATGGTCGTTTGGTTGCTCATTGGCAGCGTGTTACCTGCCGCCCACTCCGTTCCGATGAAGGTGTAGATGTTCGCACGTTTGCTATTGAACTCTTTGCTCAAATCTTCGCCGAATACGAAGTCTGTGCTTGCGTCCTCGTTGGTCGTCAGGCTAATGAAGGTCTGATCTTCCATTATGCCGTCTTTCGTCAATTCGAGACGGAAGTCCACATCTCTCGGTTTCTCCGCGTAGGTGCGACGTGCCACGATGGACGGAGCCGGAGTAGCGCTGGTCGTGAAGGTCACTTTGCCGCAGTACTGAACCACATATGCGTGCATAGCTTTGAATTCAAAGCCCTTGACGGCCTTTGCGGTCAGCGAGTTGTCGGATAAGTTACCATCGTAGATGAACTTCAGATCATTCTTAAGTGAATCCTTGATCCATGCCGTATTGGCGAATCTGATCGCGCCTTCTACATTTCCTCCTCCATCATCAGGTTCTCCGGATGCTTCACCGGTAATGTTCTTGAAAGTCGGNNCCTGGGAAGAGCAGTTCCACTTCATCCGTATTATTCCAAATGCTGGAGTAATGAGTATTGTCAATCCAATACAACTCATCCAAATCGAGCGCTACGATATAACCCGTACCGGCTTTCAGTGTGAAGGTATCCTTCATTGCCGGGGTTACAAACTTCCAATACGACTCTGAATCAATCCAGAAGCCGTCCTTTGCGCGTGCTGCACCATCGTAGTACTCAATAATCCAGTGTTTTCCGTATGTACCGAAACCAATTACATCGCTGACACGTACATCGTATGGGAACGATACGTAGAAGATATCACGCTCGTAGCGAGAGAGTAGCGGACTTAATGTTGCATGTCCTTCTGCTTTGCTCTTGTTATTGAGGGTGTATTTATTGAACTTCAAGCAGCAATAGATATTCTGAATATCCGTAATCTTCGCATCTCCAGAGAACGTAATCTGCTCGATATCGCCTTGATGCTCTCGCATAAACATAATATCTGCATTGATTGCCATATCCTCGGAAATCGTACCAGACGACGGTTGATATGCAGCTACCACACGGTTCGTCTTGAAGTCGTAGAGCAAACGAATCTTGACGCGCGTTGTTGATTCTGCATTTCCACCGATAAGCGTCTCGGTTGTGCTTTCGCTACCCTTGAAGTACTGAGTAATCTCACCCTTTCTTTCCCAATCTTGAGATGCATCACCTGTTGCATTCGCGCCAAACTTCGACTTGAGTTTATAGGTTGCCGTAGGCAATGCATATACCTCTGCCTCATATACCCAGTTACCCTTATCCGAGAAGGTCAGTTGGGTCAACGGATCGCCACCTTCAGCAGCCGCATAGATCTTCGAGTTACCCGGAATAATCATAAGGAACTCACTACCGCTCTCTTGCGCACCATCTACGTAACGACGGGTTGCCTCGTTCGTCTTGTAGTTATACATGAAGCGGATATTGGCGCTACGTGTGATATAACCGTTAGCATCTACGTAAGCATCAGCCACGCCATCTTTTACGATCGTATCCGATACGCAGACGCTATAGTCATTTGCTACCACGAACTTGATGTTCTTTACTTTCACATCTCCGCCTTCTTTTACTACTTTGTACCATTGTGTAAAGTAGTGACTGTACGGATTCTCACTCTGATTGAACGAGTAGTCCGAATACGGCATCAAGTGATCTGCCGCACGGAAGTTATCCCAGTTACTCGAGCCCGCACCATCAACGCGGATATAGAAGTTACCCTCGTACGGCTCAATCTTCTCCAGAACAAGGTTACCACTATTATCCTTTGTAAAGATGAAGTTATATACACCATTCTCAGTAATGGAGTCCGGAACGTTGATAGCAGTACCTTGATCCGCCCAACTAACGGTTCTTTCATCTTCTTCCTTTTCATCCGATATAGTACATTTCTGAATCTTATATTTCGGATGCTTGCTGCCTTCTGCACGAACAAAGTACGAAATGGTGTCACTTTCCGTATTACCAGGAATAACTGAAGACAAGAGCCATGATTTACCCTCATTCGAATCGTGATTCGTGATACGTACATCATCGGTGTACATCACGCGGAAGTCACCGGTAGATTCAGGATAGTGAACACCTACCTGATGGTATCCGCCTGAGTTGTAATCAAGTGTGAACGTATAGTTGCCGGCACTGGTCGTAGTCAGTCCGCAGTTGTCAGAAACATCATCACCAAATCCCCAAACAGCCTGTCCGGTATCGCCACTATGACCGTTTGTCATCGTACTGCCATTACTATACCATGTGCCTGTGCCATCTGCACGATAAATCTTGAATCCATAGGTCTTATTACCACCTTCCAGATCCACTGTGATAGACATTGGCATCGCTTTATTTGCAGGGAATTCAAAATTCCGCTCTTTAACCAAACTAGCGCCGCCACCGGTATTATCGTAGATCTTGAGCATATATCCTGTATTTTCCGGATAGTTCAGCCAATAACCACGGTAGTACTTAGATCCGGTATTGGTAGTATAGTCATTTACTACACTATTAATAGGAACAAACATTGGCAAGTGAGCCACATCGAAGTCCGTACGATATACTACGGAAGCATTGTGGAAGAAAGCCTCGTCATTCGTTGCGCCTACCTTATCTATAGATTGTTCAACATTAGCAAAAGCGACTTTGGTTCGAGTTGTGCTGTACCAATCTTCTTCCTTAAAGTCGAAGTACCAGATGTTAGTTCCATCGATTTGCGTCATGTGGCCATGTTCCATCTCCCAATACGGTTTATTGCCTTCGAATTCTTGTCGTTTGTTAGCACCAGTTCCGTAACCATCAGCCCAATATTCGTTACCGCTACCGTCATTATAGAAGTAAACATATACATCTTCCCATTCTAGAGTATTGTTGAAGTAGATCATCTGCTTCTTCGTATATTTAGCAGTCAGGTAGCCGTCATAGTCTGCACTGATAGTAATAGGATTAGCCGTCAATTCATTCTCAGTGTGCAATACATCACCCAAGTCCCATGTATTAAATGCATAACCAATAATATCCGGAGCCGTTACTTCCACTTCATCTCCACGTGCTACTTCTACAGAACCCGAAGCTGCTAATGTATTTCCACTAGCATCCTCGTATAGGATAGTCACTTTACTGTTACCGGCAACAGTGATGTTGCTCTTGATAGTGGACAGTTCCGTACCTGTAGAGCATGCATCAAAGCCAGAAGAACCATTCGATTTGAGTACCGCCTTAATTTTATAGTAACCGGAAGATATACCGGTCAATGTAAAGCGAACTTGTCTTGGCTTTGTTCCGCTTTCGGTATAAGATGCTACAGTCCAACCGGACTCTACGGGGTTGTCATTGTCATACAAGAACGACCAGCAGATGTCCATGTAATTTTGAGCTCCCTCTTGGTTGAGGACAGGATTAACATCTACGGTAACTACATCGCCCTTTGCAATAGCAGCCGGGTGACTCAACGAACTAATCGTCGTTTTCTGGAAATATGCATATAGCGTCGTTGCGCTTGCAATATTCCAGTTGTTAGCACTACTTCCATCTGCATTATAGTATTGGGTGCCTGAACCATTTGCCGCGGTAAAGTAACCCATGAACTTATAACCCGGAGCCGGTGTCGGAGCCGTACCCATCGTCGGCATTGCCGAGCCATAGGTCGCACTTACAGATGTCTTCACTCCACTTCCTGCACTTCCATAACCCGTTTCTTCATAATCGAGCGTGACGGTGTAGTTGTTTGCAGTCCATTTAGCATAGAGGGTGCATGTAGCATCTTTAATCCAAATACCTCCTGCACCGGTATAAGTACTAACATTCGCCTGTAATGTACCATCCGTTGCTATAACCATTGATCCTGTACCATTATCTCCGGTCCAGTATCCACCAAAAGTATAACCTGTTTTGGAAGGATTGGTAATAGCGGTGTGCGTAGAGGCGTCGTATGTCATTGTGACGCTTGTTGAACCACTTGCGCCTCCTTCTTGATCCAAAGTGATATCATATGTCTTAGGACTCCAATCTGCATAGATAGTTGCATCTGAACCATCATATATCCATTGGCTGCTGGAGTTGGTCAGGGTCTTACCGCCAGTTTTGTCTTCCGATTGACTGGCACTAAGAGCACCTGCGGTGTTTGCCAAGGTGTTGGCTCCACAACCCCAAGCATGATAACCGGTCAAGTTATATCCCGTTCTTGTTGGCGCGGTGTTGATGGCGATACTGGTAGCATCATACGTTGCCGTGTACTTACCGTTTGAACCACTATTGCCGTCAATATTATTCTCTGCCGTGTAGGTGTTCGCAGCCCACTTAGCATAGAGGTCTTTGACACCTGCATAGTTCCAGTGACCGGTAGCGTCGGTATAGCCGCTCTTATCGTTTTGCAGAACACCGGCAGCAGTAGCGATAAGTGTGCTCGTACCAGCTTCAGCATAGTAACCATCTACATGGTAACCCGTCTTTGTCGGTGCACTCGGAGTAATGGACGTACCCATATACGTTACAGAGTACGAACCATCAGCCGAACCACCGTTCTTTTTCAGTACACCACTATTATACGTAATCGGGGTGAAAGCCGCATAAATGGTAATAGCTCCATTTATAGTGGCCGTATAAGAATCGTCGCTACTTACTTTTGAGCCGCCTGTTGAAGCGTCATACCATCCAGCGAAATTATAGCCAGAAGCTTTCGTGTATGTGAAGGTAACCGACTTGCCGCTCTGTACTTTGGTTCCGGAAGCAAAAGAGGTTCCGCCATATGTTGCCGTTACAGAAGCCCCACCTTCACGATATCCGAAGTTAACCGTGTATGTAGTTGCCGGGAAAGTAACGGTCAATGAAGGATTTGAACCAGACCAATCTACAAAAAACGTATAATCACCTAAGGCATTCGGGATGAAATAGAGGTCATGTTCTCCATCATATAGAGTCGTGGTTTTAGTATCGTCCATCCAATAGTATTCTGAGTTACTCCAACCATACCACTTGTTACCGTCCGATTTATGTATTTTGAATAAGTAATCACTACTATTTGCCGGTATTGACTTTACATCGATAGTAATAGAACCTTCATCATCTGTGGAATGACCACTTGCTTTACGAAGCATGTTTGTATTGTCTGCTGTCCATGTAGACGGTCCGGGGAATACAGATGTATTGTTACCTACCAGATAGTATGTACTGGTTAAATCTTCATTGTAATTTGCTGTCAGCGTATAAGTTCCCGAAGCTTTTGTCGTAATGCTTATCGGATTCGCCGTGGTACTACCAGACTCATTATTCAAACCATTACCTAACGACCATGAACTGAAAGTATAGCCAACAATATCTGGAGCTGAAATAGATGAAGGTGTTTCTACACCAACATCTTCCGCTGTGGATGATTTGATAGTCGTAGCGCCACATTTGTACTCAATCGTTACCTCGTTTGTCGCTTCGGGCTCTGCAATGATAGTATAATAGATTTTCGACGAAGCAGGAGATGCTGTTCCGCTTCCTGATTGGTATGTATTTTGTGCAGTTACGGTAATCTCATAAGTTGTACCGGCTGCTCCTGCTTCGAACGAATACGTATTTGTTGAAGAATAGGCACGCAATTGACTTCCTTTATTATAGAATTTATATTCCTTTGTCATGCTTGGATCGTCAACAGAACTAACACAAGAAGCAGACAAATAGATAGTGCTACCTGTTACAACTTGATAAGGACTTACTGATGTTCCTGAACCAGTTTTTGTGGTACCATTATCTACAACACTTGCAGATGTCATTGGCGGACGATAATATGTCCAACTCATTCCATTACAATCCGAATTTATTTTGAAGCAGTTTTTAGTATCACCATTTACGTAACCAGACTGTACAGGATTGTACCATGAGGTCGTATTACGTCTTTGCACCTTAAAACCACGAGAATACTCCCAATAGGCATAAAAACTACTGAGATCGTAATACCAAATTTTTGTTTCTGTGGTGCCATCAGGACTATCTTTGTATGCCTTTTGAGTGTTACAAGCATAGTCATCATAAATGTCAAGACACGGATGACAGGCATCGTTTGTATACCAAGTACAAGACGTTGCATCAATGTACAAAATCTTTTTGTTGTACTCGTTGTACGCCCACATCTGTCCCACACCGAGGGTGAGGAGCATGATTAGCATTACCGCATAGCGGACGAACCGCTGCGGTGATTGTTTCTCATGGCTATCTGTCTTCCATAGCCATTCGATTAAGTTTAATTTTTTCATAATGTTTTGTATTTTATATTTGTTTATATTTGTTATTATTCGTCTTGCGAGCACAAGGAAACCCAATGCCCTGTACCCTAATTCTATAGAATTAAAAATTCACATTATGACGAGTGTCAACGATTTGTCTGAACCCTTCTTGGAAGATTCTAAACCTAAAGAGCAGACTCTCTAAATCGTGTGCCATTTGTGACTCTCCTCTCGGAAAATCCATCTGATTGACATCTCGAAGTTCCGGCTCAATCTCATATGTATAATAAGTGATTCCACCATCCTCAATTTTATAAATACGGAAATCTACCACCTGTCCGGCGATAACAACTTTCCCTTCAAAAAGAATAGCTTTTTTCATAAGATCTTATATTTTATTTTGTTGTTATTCGTTCTTCCTCGCGCGTATATGCGCTCAAGTAATAAGGGGGTATAAATAATGTTTTTCATAATAGATTACATTTTATAGTTTTTATTATATTCTGCTTTCTTCGCGCACATACGCGCTTAAATTTAAATTTAAATAATGTTTTTCTTATAGATAATGGTTTAGTTAGTGTTAATTATTTCTTCATATAATATGAATAGTATTCTTTTTACAATAATCAACAATAGATTTATATAACTCAGTCTCAAAAAATTTATCGTAAGCCAAGTATAGTTTTTCTTCAAGTGTTTCTAATTCTGCACATACACTCTGAGTTCTCAAAAGAATATGCCTTAATATGTATGTAAAATCATGCCCACTCCCCAATGTCCACGGATCATATTTTTGTTTGATTTCTTCATTATATGCAGTTTTTATTAAAGTTTCCTTTCCTTGTGCATTATTATAGTTAACGATAAGTGTTATTAACTGATTTACATCAATATCTATCTCATCTTTTAATGTTAACTTTTTTTCTTCAATCAAAGCTTTTTCATACTTGGGGTACTCAAAACAATGATGTGCATGATTTGTCTTTTTTGAAGATTCTTTTTTAAATTCAAATTTTATACCTTTTCGTCTAATAGCCAACTTGACATAACCGATAACACATATAATCTTCAAAATATTGTTTTTGAGTTTGTCAATTTCATTTTCTTCAATATTAGTATAGGTGTTTCTTATTATACGGCGGAATGCATCTGTTTTATACATCATTTGCTCCAAATCGTGGTCATCGGAAACAAAAACATTTTTAGGACATTTTTCATCCTCTGGCAAAATTTCGCGAAAGTCTTTATCAATAACACCTATACATTGTGCCATTTTCTGGTTAACTAATTCTACCGTTTCTATAACCTTTTTCCATCCATCACATGCTCTAATATGCGTTCCTTCTTGAAAGATGTTCTTCCAATATCTGATATCGCTTTCTCCTTCTAAATAGACAAACGGCTCATTAATAATCACATTTGCCAAAGCATATGCAGCAGGTGTTCTTTCTATTTTTGCATCACTTTTCATTCTGATAGTATTTGCAACAAATCCGTATTATTCCCCACAAAATCTGGGGAATGAGTTGCTATCAACATTTGTAGATTATTTTCTTTTGCTATCTTTAGAAATATTGGAAGTAACTTGTCTAACCATTTAATGTGTAATGATATCTCTGGTTCATCAATAAGCACAAGATGTTTTTCATCACATTCAAAGATTAAATAATAGAAGAGTATCATCTCATTTTGCTCACCGGAAGACAATCGATCAAGGGGGATTTCTTCTTTTGTAATAGTAGATATTGCTACAAGCTTTTTATTTGCACCTATTATCATCTTTTTGTTAATAAAATGTGCGTTTAATGTGCTTAAAAATAATTGAAACTTGTCAGCAATAGGCTTATATAATTGTATCTTTTCAAGATAATCTTGCAAATACAAATCAAGTACCATTAACGCATTTTTATTCTCTACTGATTTTATCTTCGAGATTATTTCTTTTTTTAAGGTTTGGGTCGAATTAATTAATCCTGTAGATGACATTGAACTAACGATAGACACTATCTTTGTGAGTACAGTAGCTAGATGCTCTGTATTGATCTTTACAGAACTATCATTCAAAACATCCAACAATCTCTCTGGGAACGTTTGATCTAACTCATTTGATTTTTGAGCAACAGTATCTATTGTTATTGTAATCTTTTTTTCTAATTCTCTTGAAATATAGTTGATTCTTTCTATTGTTTTTTCATCATCAAGACTCATCTGTAATCGTTGAGCCGGAATATATTGTGTTTGGAGATCTTGTCGAAGTTGGTTAAAAACTGTGTACATAGGAAGATTCTCAATAAGGAATAATTTTTCCCTTTCCATACGCTTTATGTTCACAATTCTCCTTCCTCTTCTTTGCAACACCATATCACCATACACTTCAGAATCTCTAAGACGCATTAATTCATGTATATATTTTTTTTCTGATATATCAGATGAAGAATCAATAATTTGCCCATCCTTATCGTATTTAGTTGCAAATATCTTATCTCCATCCTCATCATCCGTCCGTTCAACTTTTATTTTTTCACCTGAAATATAAGTCAATTCTATGCTTTGGTATTTAATATCCAATAGTTTTAAAATATCACCCGAAAACAACGCATGCAAAAGCATTATCACACATGTTTTTCCTATGCCATTAGGCCCCATAATGACATGGACGTTATCTGAGAAATCTATTTGGTGATTGTGCTCCCCAAATAAACCGATGATGTTAATGGATTTAACCTTTTGTGCCATAACTAAAATATTAACTTTCAAAATATGATTCTAAATCTTCCATTCGTTCTAGATATTCCTCATCTGTCTCAAATGGATCTCTTTCCCAACTGGTCGGAGAGAAAAAATCTTCGCCCTCCTCTTCCTCTTCGTATATATCATCGTATTCGTCTCTCATATTATTTCATTTTATTCAAAAGTTCACGCATTTCTTTTAATCTCGGCTCTAAATAACTCCTATTTGCCTCATAGAAATCACGGATAGTTTGTATTCCTTTGTCTTGGTCTTCAGTTATGAGTGATTTAGACTTCACAAGAAGGCTATCCGGATTTACCTCTTCATCAAATAGCACATGCAACAACAATATGGTTAAATCCAGATTCCGATGGATCGGCAGTTCTTCCGATTGCCGACTCCATTTCGTTCCTGTATGTCGCCAAACTTTCATGGCAATATCATCATAATCATATTGTGCATGACCAATACTCAAAGCTTTAGCATCTGTACTTGCCCCTCTGTATATACCATCTATTAGATTGTAATCATTCACCGATACTAACGGCTTATGACCTAAGTGCTTTGGTGATTTCATGCTATCCTATCTTTTATCTTCTTTCTTTTCGTCATTATCCCGATCTCATTCAGGTTATTAAAAATTTGCTTTGCCCTTTCTGCACTTTTCACTACTTCATCGGTCCATTCTCGACTCAATCTCGACTCAATCCCGGTCCATTCCCGATAGATAATTACTTCTACTTGGTCCTTTTTAACCTATCTAGCCTTCTTTTACATTCCATTTCCGCGACCATCTCGCGAGCATCCTGAACGTCACTGATGGATTTCTATCTTCTCTTTTTATCTTATTTTTTTGCTTTGCACTTTCTGCACTTTTGCACTTTGACGACTGATATACATAAAAAAGCAAGACATGAGATCTCTCTCATGTCAGGCAAAATAGAAATTTTTGTTAGGAGATTACTCTGCGAAACGCGCTACCAATTCTTCGGGATTCTTGCGCGTATCCCAGACATCTGCTATCTCTATACGCTCTTCTGCTATGCGATAGATAACTTTGGTTAGATGACCTATCACCAACCTGCGGAACTCATATCGGCTGCCTTCCAATAATGGCTCTATCTGTCCCATATTAGGATTCTCCGGTAACTTACCCACCGCCTTATAAACCTCTTTCGTATACCGCCTAGCGCGAGTAGCTCCAAATTCATCAGCAATATGATCAATAATTAGACCATACGCCTTCTCGGCCCTAACAGACCAAGCTATTCTCTCATTCATACAGCAACAGCGTATCTTTTCTCCAAACGTTGGTCCATTCGTTCGAGCACTTCATCGTTTGTGTAGGACTCACCACGCTGAATCTCTGCGATGCCATCTTCCGCACTTGCAATCAATTGCTGGCGGATAGACTCATCTACATGGTTCATCTGCCGAACATTATTCTGCAATTCGTAAATGACTTGCTCTTGCTCTTGCACCGAAAGCGTCATGATTACAGCGATAAGGCTTTTTAATGTTTCCTGTGCCATAATTTTGTAGTTTTAACCTTTGCGGATGCAAAGGTACAACAAATATTTGGAATATGCAAGACTTTTGACGAAAAAATCAAATTTACTTGAATTTTTGATGCAAAAAGGCTTGTCTATTCGTACAAAAGTGCGATCGTACCTTCGGAGGGAACCCACCCGTAAGGGAAGGGGCGTGCCGAAGTACTTCCAATTTTCTGACATATGCAAACATTTACGCAAAAATCTTTCTTTTTTGCCTGTTTTTTTATTATATCAATAAATCAAAGATCCTTTGCCTCCGTATCAAGCCCGAAGACCGGCATCATGGAAAAAAAGTAACATGAAATATGAATTAGAATGTCAGCTTTTTTTCATAATATTTTTATACCTCGTGTGCCTATACGTGCGTACGTAACGCACCTATATACACATAGTCGCCGCAAAATTACAAAAAATAAATGAAACAACCAAAAAATTTTACAAAAATCCGTAAAAAAAGTATAAATTTTCACAATATATAGCAAAAAAGAGAGACCTTCTCGCGAAAGTCTCTCTTTAATTGGGGCCCCGACGCAATCAAATCCAGCGAACGTAGCAGAAGTCCATGCGGTGGGGGAGAAGCTCGTTCTGCGGATACATACGCAGGCCGAATTTCATACCGCCGGCATAGTCGAGCTGGTAGGTGTTCTCGAAGAACAAGTGGCTGCCTTCGCTCTTCACCAGCTTCAGCGGCTCTACTTCGTAGAGTTTGTCGTTGTTGTGGGTCGAAGTACGGATGGCTACGAGCTCTACGCCGATACCCTTGTCGTTCAGGCCCTTGGTGTCCAGTTCTACCGCTACGCGGAACTTATCACCTACGTTCAGGTCTTTGAAGCGCTCTTCCGGTCCTTCTACCTTCACTACCTCGATCTCGTCCCAGTGCTCAACCATATTCTCCTTCCATGCTGCGATCTCTTTCGCTACCTTGTAGTTGTCAGCCAGCAGCAGGTTGTGACGCTTCGCGAGTTTGTTGTAGAACTTTGCGAAATAATCGTCGATCATTCGCTTCATCGTGAAGCGCGGCGTGATCTTCGTTACGGAGTTCTTGATATACTGGATCCACTCGGGGCTGTAACCCTTGCTGTTCTTTGCGTAGTACAGCGGAATGATGTCGCGCTCGAGCAGCGAATAGATCGTAGCAGCGTCCAACTGATCCTGGTGCGCCTGGTTCTCGTAGGTGCGTTTCTCGGTCAGGTACCAACCTGCTTTCTCTACGTAACCTTCGTACCACCAACCGTCCTTGACGGAGAAGTTGAGCACGCCGTTCATCTGCGCTTTCTCACCCGACGTACCCGAAGCCTCGAGAGGACGAGTCGGGGTGTTCAGCCAGATATCCACACCGGAAATCAAACGCTTCGCCAGGCGCATATCGTAGTTCTCGAGGAAGATGATCTTACCGAGGAACTGCGGCATACGGCTGATCTCGATGATACGCTTGATCAGGCCTTGACCACCGCCGTCTGCGGGGTGCGCCTTACCGGTGAAGAGGAACTGAACCGGATAGTTCGGGTTGTTCACCATCTTGTCGAGACGCTCGAGGTCGGTGAACAGCAGGTGCGCACGTTTGTACGTCGCAAAACGACGACCGAAACCGATGATCAGGTTGTTCGGGTTCATCTCGCTGAGTGCCTGAATGATACGACCCGGGTCACCCTGGTTCTTCATCCAGTCCTCTTTGAACTGCTCCTTGATATAGTCCATCATCTTGCGTTTCAGGCTCATACGGGCGTTCCAGATGATCTCATCGGGAATGTCTGCGTACGGCTTCCACATCTCCATGTTGGACTGATCGTTGATCCACTCTTTCGGCAGGTATTTCTTGTAGATAGCCTTCCACTCCGATGCGGCCCAAGTCGGCATATGCACACCGTTGGTGACGTAGTCCACATGCAGCTCTTCGGGATAATAACCCGGCCATACGGGCGAGAACATCTTCTTGCTTACCTCGCCGTGCAACCAGCTCACACCGTTCGCCTCCTGGCAGGTGTTGAGCGCGAAGACGGACATCGAGAACTTCTCGCCGTTGTCCTCCGGATTCGTGCGACCCAGACCGATCAAGTCGTGCCATTCGATACCGAGTTTGCCGGCATATTCGTTCATGTATTTGTAGAACACGTCCTCCTCGAAGTAGTCGTGACCTGCGGGCACCGGCGTATGGCAGGTGTACAATCCGCTTGCGCGAACAACCTCCTTCGCTTCACCGAAGCTCAGACCCTCTTGAACGAGGTCAACCAGGCGCTGCAGACCCATCAGAGCTGCGTGACCCTCGTTGCAATGATATACATCTTTCTTGATGCCGAGTTTCTTCAGCGCCAGCATACCGCCGATACCGAGCATGATCTCTTGTTTCAGACGGTTCTCGTTGTCACCACCGTACAGTTGGTGCGTGATCGAGCGGTCCCATTCGCTGTTCAACTCGTTATCTGTATCTAAAAGATACAGGTTCATACGGCCAACCGCTACTTTCCAGAGATAAGCGTGAACGGTGCGATCCGGATACGGAACGTCGATCACCATGTTCGATCCGTCTGCTTCTTTCACCTGCGTGATAGGCAGGTTGCTGAAGTTCTGCGCCTCGTAATTGGCGATCTGCTGACCTTCCGGACTCAGCGTCTGGGTGAAATAACCGTAACGGTAGAGGAAACCGATAGCCGTCATATCGACGTTGCAATCCGATGCCTCTTTGATATAATCGCCGGCGAGGATACCCAGACCACCCGAATAAATCTTCAGAATGTGGGTCAATCCGTACTCCATCGAGAAGTACGCAATCGTCGGTTTTTTCTTGTCTTTCGGCTTGTCCATGTAAGCGCGGAACTCGGCATACGTCTCGTTCAACTGCTTCATGAATTTCTCGTCTTTGGTGAGCTCTACCATGCGGTCGTAACTGATCGTGTTCATCAGTACAATCGGGTTGGAACCGGCGCGATGCCATGCGTCCAAATCGATGTAGCGGAACAAGTCCTTTGCGTCGCCGTTCCAGCACCACCAGAGGTTGTACGCAATCTCTTGCAGTTTGCTCAGCTCTGCCGGCAGGTTCGCGTGCACCGTGCACTCTGCCCAGGTCGGCTGATTGACATTACTTACTTTTACTTTCATAATATATTTAATGTATTAAATTTTTCGTGTTCTCGCGGTATCACAAAATCCCGGATACCCCGTTGTTTTCGGCTTTTCACGCAAAAAAGCGTGCAAAGGTACGCATTTTTTTGCATATGTGCAAGAATTTTTGTAATTTTGCACCCGATTTTATGATTTTGTGTACTCTAATTAGCAATCTATGATAGACGAACGCGAGATACTTCGTCGCCGCGACATGCGCGATATATGCACTTTTACCATCGATCCCGCCGATGCCAAGGACTTCGATGACGCCCTTTCGTTCCAAGAAATGGAAGAGGGCTACCAAATCGGTGTCCACATCGCCGACGTCTCGCATTATGTCAAACCCGGCACCAAAATCGATGACGAGGCCTACCGCCGCGGCACTTCTACCTATCTTGTCGATCGCGTCATCCCCATGCTGCCCGAAGAACTCAGCAACGACCTCTGTTCGCTGCGGCCCGGCGAAGACAAACTCTGCATGTCTGTCATCTTCACTATGGACGCGGATGCGCGCGTTCTTAAATATAAAATATGCCGCACGGTCATTCGCTCCGATGCCCGACTCAATTACGACGAGGTGCAGGATATCATTGTTGGGGGTAAGTCGGGGGCGGAACCTGGTCTTGTGCTGGTAAATACCTATGTGCACCCCCTCGGAGGGGTACCACTCGAGCAGGTCATCCTTACCCTGCATACCCTCGCTTCCAAACTCCGCGCCGAGCGCTTAGCGAACGGAGCCCTCGCGATCGAGCAAGACGAAGTGCGTTTCCGCCTCGATGAGCACTACCACCCGATAGACATCTATTTTGAGCATCCCAACGAGGCCCATCATCTCATCGAAGAATTCATGTTGCTCGCCAACAAAACCGTCGCAAAAGCCGTCGGTTCCGGCCGCCCGTTCGTCTATCGTGTCCATGACTTGCCCGATAACGAGAAACTCGATGAACTCAAGAAATTCAAGAAGCGCTTGGGTTCCCGCATACCGCAGCAAACGATTGATTTACTGACAATTAGAGCGCAAGCCAAAGCCGTTTATTCCACCTATAATATCGGTCACTACGGCCTCGCTTTTTCCCATTATACCCACTTCACTTCGCCTATCCGCCGCTACCCCGATTTGATGGTTCATCGCCTCGTGGAAAAATACATCCTTACCGGCAAACCCTGTTCCCTCACCCGCGAAGAACTGGAGGAAAAATGCGAACATTGCTCAGCCTGCGAACAGGAAGCGGCGCAAGCCGAACGCGACTCCATCAAGCAGTTCCAGACCATGTGGATGGCCGATCATCTCGGCGAGACTTTCGTCGGACATATCACCGGAATCATGGATTTCGGATTCTTCGTGCAACTGGATGACAACCGCTGCGAAGGACTGATCCGCATGGAACTCATCGAGCATCCCGAAGACTTCATCTTGGGCGATTCCGTCACGGTACAAGTCATCCGTGTGGACGTAAATCGCAGCCAAATAGACTTTGAGATGGTATAAAATGCGCGAAAATTTGCGTATGTCGAAAATTTATTGTACTTTTGCAGCGCAAAAGTTTGAGATATGAAGAAACGCTACACGATCGCTCTGATCCTCCTATGCGCTCTATGCGCGCACGCGGAAACATTAATATTGCGTACAGGCGCACGCGTGAAAGGCGACATCCTCTTCCAGAATGAGGAAGTGGTCATCGTGCGGAATGCCGAAGGCGCACGTTTTCAATACCCGCGCGCGGAAGTGCAGGAGATCCTGACGGTCGATCCCGTAGAGGAAGAAGTGGTGGTAGAAGAGGTGAAGCCGGAGATCAGTACTTCGAAGAAAGTGTCCGTCTCACTCGAGTTGGGCGGCGGAGCCGCGTGTATACCCAATAGCGCCGTAGGCGGAGGATTCAGTGTGGACTTCCTCGTCGGTAGCCATCACATCGGTCAGCGACATATCTTCCTGGGCGGCGGACTCGGATACCATGGCATGTTTATCGGCGCAGAGAAATTCAACTTCCTCCCGATCCAGGTGGGCCTTCGTCTTCCGCTCCTCGAGCAAAAGCACGCACCCGTCTTCGGCATGACCCTCGGATACGGCATCGCGCTCAGCAAAGACTACAAAGGCGGCATATACGCCGGCCTCGATTTCGGTTACCGCTGTCAGATCAACGAGAAAACAGCCCTTGCCCTCGTCGCATCCGCCCAGTTCCAACAGGCGAAGATAGCCGCTACGGAGATTATCGGCGAAAGTACGTTCACCAATTATACCGGTCGCTATCTCGTTTCGCCGGAACTGAAACTCATCTTTATGTTCTAAACCCGGTCGCGCACATGAAGAAGCAACCCCGCGAACATCGTGTCTCTATTCTGCTCAACGAAAGCGAACAGCGTACGCTGGAGCGTTTCTGCGATAAGTACGGCGTGTCCAACCGCAGCCGACTCATCCGCGANNTGAATACTAAAAACGCCTCCCGAAAAGGAGGCGTTGCTTTTAACCCAGATACGTTTGCAGGATATGACTGCGTTGACCAGAATTTAATTTCTTGATCGCTTTCTCTTTGATCTGGCGTACGCGCTCACGCGTCAAATGCAGTTCATCGCCGATCTCTTCCAAAGTCTTCTCGGGAGTTCCGATACCGAAGAACTTACGCAGGATATCCGCTTCGCGCGGCGTCAACGTAGCTAACGCACGGTTGATCTCCGTTGAGAGCGACTCGTTGATAAGACCGCGGTCGGCGTTCGGCGAATCTTCGTTCACCATCACGTCAATAAGACTGTTGTCTTCACCCTCTACGAACGGCGCGTCCACACTCACGTGACGACCACTCATCTTCAGGGTGTCAGCGATCTTATCCACAGGGATATCCAGCATGTCGGCTAACTCTTCTGCACTCGGCTTGCGCTCGTGCTCTTGCTCAAAACGCTGGTACGCTTTGTTAATCTTGTTCATCGAACCAACCTGGTTCAGAGGAAGACGAACGATACGACTCTGCTCGGCCAAAGCCTGGAGAATCGATTGACGAATCCACCATACGGCGTACGAGATAAACTTGAAACCACGCGTCTCATCGAATTTCTCAGCCGCCTTGATCAGACCTAAGTTACCCTCGTTGATCAGGTCCGGCAGACTCAGACCCTGGTTCTGGTACTGCTTTGCCACAGATACCACGAAGCGCAGGTTGCTCTTCGTCAATTTCTCCAATGCCGCGCGGTCGCCGTTACGGATACGACTCGCCAGTTCTACTTCTTCTTCCACCGAAATCAACTCCTCGCGACCGATCTCTTGCAGATACTTGTCCAGACTCGCTGACTCACGGTTGGTGATGGATTTTGTAATTTTTAATTGGCGCATATAATTATTATATTAACCTTCTAATGGGGTCCCCGGAGTGAAGTGATCCGGTCGGGATTTCTACGTAATCCCTGCTGCGCGCAGGGCGCTCAGCCCAGCCGTTTCCGCTAAACTACTCGCTCAAACAAACTTGGCTCGTTTTTTAGCGAAAACGTCTGTGATCCGGTCGGGATTCGAACCCGAGACCCACAGCTTAGAAGGCTGTTGCTCTATCCAGCTGAGCTACCGGACCGCGCGCAAAAAGCGCGCAAAGGTACTACAAAAAAATGAAATATACAAGAATTTATGCAAAAAAATGAATTTTGATGCATTTTTTTTGCAGAAAGACTTGTTATTCGCACATCTGTGCGACCGTACTTTCGGGGGAATGCCCGTAGGGCAGGCGGCGTCCGAAGGTACGGCATTTTTTTTATTTTACAGTAAACTGTCAAAAAGTTGTGCTAAATCCTGCTTTCTGCACGCACCTACGTGACGATTTACCAATTCGCCGTTCTGGAAGAACAGCATCGTCGGGATATTCATGATGCCGTACTCTTCGCAGGTGTCGGGATTGTCATCCACATTCAGTTTGCCGACTACGATGCGACCGTCATACTCGTTCGAGAGCTCCTCCAAAATCGGAAGCATCATCTTACACGGACCACACCAAGCCGCCCAGAAATCTACTACTACGGGTTTGCCTGACGCAATCACATCCTTGATGTTAGCGTCTGTAATTTCTACTGTCATACGCTTTGTTGTATTTGTTTGATGGTTATTCGTTTTTGATTAGGTCTGCGAAGCAGAATCTCCGTCAACGGGTCTTCCAGATACGTCTGTACCGCCCGTTTCACAGGCCGCGCACCGTTCTTCGTATCGAAACTCTTATCGACTAATTGACCGATCACTTCCGGCTTCACGCTCAGTTGGTGACCCGTGTTCTTCAGTCGCTGTTGCAACATACCGATCTCGATACGCACGATCTGACCGATCGTCTCGCGGCTCAGCGGCTCAAAGGTCACCACATTGTCGATACGGTTCACGAACTCCGGCGGGAATTGCTTCTGCAGCGCCTTGAGCAACATCCTCTGACTCTCCTTCGTGTTCATCTCGCCGGCACTGAATCCGACACCTCCGCCGAACTCCTGCAACTGACGTGTGCCGATATTGCTCGTCAGCACAATAATCGTATTGCGGAAATCGACGACATGTCCCTGCCTGTCGCTCAGGCGACCTTCGTCCAGTACCTGCAGCAGAATATTGAAGATATCCGGGTGCGCTTTCTCGATTTCGTCGAAAAGCACGATCGAGTAGGGTTTCCTCCTTACCGCCTCGGTCAATTTACCGCCGTCATCGTGTGCCACATATCCCGGAGGCGCTCCTACCAGCAGACTCACCGCATGTTTCTCCATATATTCGGACATGTCGAAGCGAATGATCGCGTCTTTGCTGCCGAACATCTCCTCCGCCAGACATTGCGCCAGATAGGTCTTACCCACACCCGTCTGCCCGAGGAAGAAGAAGGTACCGATCGGTCTCTTCGGATCCCGCAAACCCAACCGGCTTCGCTGAATAGCCTTTACCACGGTCTCCACCGCTTTGTCCTGACCGATAATCCGATTCTTCAGCGTCTGAGCCATCGTCAGCAATCGCTCGTTCTCTGCGCGCGCTACGCGCTGCACCGGCACACCCGATATCATACTGATCACGCCAGCCACATCTTCGGTCGTTACGGTATAAGCCGGTTGCTCTTTCTCGCCTGCCGCCTGTTGGTGCGCATGGCTTCGAGCGCCCACCTCGTCCATCACGTCAATCGCTTTGTCCGGGAAGGCACGGTCGGTGATATACCGCTCGCTCAACCGCACGCAGGCCTTGAGCACCTCCGTCGTATACACTACATTATGGTAGTGCGCATAGTGGTCGCTCAACCGGCGCAGGATATCGAGCGTCTCTTCGCCCGTCGTCGGACGAACCTGCACTTTCTGGAATCGGCGCTCCAGCGCTCCGTCTTTCTCGATCGATTTCGCAAACTCGGCCGTCGTTGTCGCGCCGATACATTGTATCTCACCGCGCGCCAGCGCCGGCTTTAAGATATTCGCCGCGTCCAAGGAACCCGACGCATTACCCGCGCCGATGATCGTATGGATCTCGTCGATGAACAAGATGATCTCCGGGTGCGCCAACAACTCATTGATGATCTGCTTCATGCGCTCCTCAAACTGCCCGCGGTATGTCGTGCCGGCAACCATCGAGGCGATGTCCAGCGTCACAATACGGCGACCCGCCAGCGCACCCGTCTTGTCATGAATGATACGCAGCGCCAAACCTTCCACAATAGCCGACTTACCCACACCCGGTTCTCCGATCAGAATAGGGTTGTTCTTCTTTCTCCGGCTCAGAATCTGCACCACGCGCTCGATCTCCACCTCACGCCCTACGACAGGATCCAACTTCCCGTTCTCCGCTTGTTTGGTCAGGTCGCGACCGTACTTATCCAAGGCCGTCGTGGCATTCTTCTTGCTCTTCGTCTGTTTCGGCTGCTCCGCTTCCCACGGTCCCTCATTCAGGTCCCCCATCTGGTTATTGCCCGCTGTCGGGATATCGGCGCTGTAGTGCGGCTGACCGTACAGGTCCACCAACTGCGCATAACTGATACCCCAGGTATCCTCCAGATACGAAGCCGCGCGGTTGATCTGCTCGCGCATGATAGCCAGCAGCAGGTGGATGGAACCGATCTGCTCCGACTGATACTCACGACTGATCACCTCCGCGATGCGAAGGATACGGTTGGTCTGCATACTCCGATCGATCGATTCGGTCGAGCCCTGCTTCCCGCGGATAAATGCTTCCACCTGCGCTTTCGCAACTTCCGGTTGGAAGGACGCGCGAAGCAATAACTCGTATGCCGAACCCTCACCCAGACGCATGATCGCCAGAAGCAAATGTTCCGGCTCTACATGAGCACACCAGAGACGCTCCGCCTCATCATGCGCATAAACGAGAATCTGATTAAAATGCTGTGTTACTTGCATATCGTGTGTTTAGTTATAGAAATGCCATGCCAAACCAGCGCGGAACGTGTCGCGATTGGTCGGATAACCCGGCATAGCCAAATAGTCAATGTTATTCTTCATAAATAGATGATTCAGATGCTGGTAATGGAAGAAGAACCGCAAGCGGATCGACCTTACATAAAAACTCGCATACGCACTCATCCAAGGGTAGTTACCTACATTGGTGTCGCTTTGGGTACCGAACATACCCGTCTCCGGACACAGTACCGGCGCATGATAGCGCGTGAAATAGCGTACATCCACGCCCATCTGTGCGTCCAGCGCTCTCCACCACGTGCCGTGGTAGTATAACCGGTGTTGTAAAATGAGCAGCGGTACCGGCATCACGCTGTCATTGGTCGAATGTTGAATCACTACGCGGTTTTCCAAGTTCACCCACGGTGTCGTGATATCTACTCCTACGTCTCCCGTAATAATCTGTACGTTCCCGCGAAACTGACGGGGCTGCCAATCCGAAGCGGAGACATAAATCGGATTCGTCTGGTTCTCAAAACTGAAATCAATCCGCGGCTTCACCCACTTGTACGGATAGGCCACCGTCGCGCCGCCCATAAACCGATACGTGAATCCGAACGTGTTATCCCAGATCACGTGGTTCGAGCGGAAATGCTGCAGATACGGACTCGGCGTCACACTCTTCGCATACGCCCGCGCACTCACCAGTAGCGTCGTATCTCCTACGCGGAAGGCTGTCTCTAATTTCCCGTGTACGTCAAACTCACCGATCTTGTATCCCAGCAGACACACCTGTCCCTCTACCGTATAGTGCACATTCGCGCCGCTATGCTTATGTATCGCTCCGCCTACAAACGTGTTGTTCGTCCAGCGATAGTCGTAGATGCTGTCGTACGGCACGCTGTCATATAAATGCCGCTGACATTCGTTCATCGCAAAGACCGTCGCGCCGAACTTCAACTTCCGGTTATATGCCTCGCAGAACGTCACCGCCAGGGTGTTCCGAATCGTTAGCACATCCGTCTTATCGTCTGTCGCCAAAGAGTCATAATAAAGGTGCTCGTAGAAACCCTGATCGGAGGTCTGCTCCACATACCGCCTGTTCGAGTTGTTGGTCTCGAAGATATGACTGAAAGTGATCAGTGGGATATACTCCACTTTCACCGTATCCTGCTTTACCCGTCGACCGTCTTCTATCACCTCTATCGAGTCATGGTACTCGCGCTCTTTGGTGATCGCATACTGGTTGTGCAGATACCCGCTTAAGTACCGATATCCTGCCATGGCGTTTAACCGAACAGGCAGATCCGCCGCATTGAGACTGCTTCGTAAATCCTCCACATCCACCAATCCGCCGTTGTCGAATGAACTGAGACTACTCCAACCGAACGCCCCGTGCATGCTGTAGTGCGCACCCGTATAACTGCCCCATACGCTTCCCCGGAAGAGTTTACCGGCCGTATTGGCATAGTGACCCACCGAATTCAGATACTCCATCTCTACACCTAAGTTCGTCTCGCGACCCAAGTTACCGGTAAAAAGAAAACTAAGGTCATTCTCCTCGTGCCCGGTCACAAACCCCTTCTTATACGCGATAGACGAGTAGGGAGTCGTCGTATTGAAATACCGCTGTTGCTGAGGTGTCACTACATACGGCGTCAGACTCACAGCAAACGGATCGTCGATGGTCGTCAACCGATCCTGCACTACGCGCGACTCGATAGGCGACACCAGTATATTCCCGTTGAACGCACTGCTCAACGAGTACCGTTGTTGGATATCGATGTCGTGGTAGTTCAGCATCGTCGTGTCGAGGAACGGAATCGTATCAGCTACTGCGCTGAACGACGGCATCTGCCAGGTACGCACTACCGTCTTTACACGCGGCGGTTTGGCAGCGGCCACAAGGGTCGCTGCCAACAGCACTAATACTATTCCGAACCGTTTAAGCAAATTTAAAATTTCAAATATAAAATCTCAAATTTCAAATTACTTCTTCTTAAGCTTCGCTTGAAGAAGTTGTATCTCCTCCTCTTGGTTGCGGATGGTCTTCAACAACTCGTTCAACTCTTCGTTCTCGATCGTCGTCGGGTATTGCTCCTCCACGCTCTGCAGGAAGTCGGACAGGATGTTCATATAGTTGATGAACGCATCGTAAGCCGACTCATACTGCGTCTCGCCCTGATCGATATGATTCATGTTATGCAGGTAGTTCACATCCTGCAGACGCAACCAGTTGGTCTTCAAGGCCTTGTCCTGACACAGATGAACGCGCTCTGCTACGGCGAACAACTTGTTAATCGCCTCTTGCTGCAAGTCATTACCCGTATAGACACTCAGGTCTTTTGCCTCGCCGCTCCAGGTCAATGGATACGGACTCGACAGCACGTCATTAGCCGCTAATTTCTTAGCTGCCTCTGCCGGCGTTACAAAACCCATCTCGCGCTCCAGCGCAAAATACGGCAGCGCTTTCAGGAAGTCGAAGATACCCGTTCCGGCATTCTGGCGAACACCGAAGGTCTCTGCGCCTACCCAGATATTGATCAACTCGTCCTCTTCCGGCAGTGCCTTCAACTGGTCCGCATATTTCTCTGCGTCAATCGGGAAATTAGCCCAACCCGGATCGGAGAAGTGGAAACTCAACTCATCGCTCAGATTCGTGTTGCGAAGCAATACTTTCATCTTCGGAGCACCGGCCGACTGATAAATGTGGTTCGGACTCTTCCAACTGATCACGTGCTTTGCACCTTCCGTCAGAATAGCCTTGTAACCCAACTTGTTCAACTGATAAGCGGTCTCGTCGGTGTACAGCAACTCGGTATTGCATACCGTCTGTGCTTTCACGCCGAAGATCGACTCCAGCAATTCACCCTGTTTCTTGAATTGCTCCTTCATCTCGCTCTCGTTGTACTCCGAAGCCAGCGAATAACTGTACGGGGTAGCCAGGAACTCCACACATTTGGTAGCTGCCAACTCCTTGAGGATATCGATCATCTCGGGGTTGAACTGCTCGAACATCTCGATCATCGTTCCGCTGACGCTGATGGCGCAGTGGAACTTACCCTTACTCAGGTTGATCATGTCATTGATGGTCTGGCAGAGCGGCAGGTACGAGGTTTGAACAAGCCAGTTAACATGTTCTTCGGTAGCCATGTCATCGTAGTAGTAATGATCATGACCGATTTCAAAGAAACGATAGCGCTTCAGACGATAGGGAACGTGCATCTGGAAGCAAAAACATATATTTTTCATAATACTAAGAAATTTTCTTTAAACTTTCAACTTTAAACTTTCAACTTTACAAGGTGTGATTTATCACGCCATCATAAATCCTACGCACTTTCAGTCCTGCATCAGCCCACTTGATATTGTTGACTTCCGCCATACCGAGTTCGTGCAGACTCTTGTACATCGCCGGGTATTTGACGATCGCGTAGATAGCGTCGGCCATCGCGTCGATATCCCAGTAGTCGGTCTTGATGGCGTGCTGCAGAATCTCTGCGCAACCCGACTGATGACTGATGATCGACGGACAACCTACCTGCATCGCCTCCAGCGGCGAGATACCGAACGGTTCACTCACGGACGGCATGATATAGACGTCGCTCATCGCCAGCATCTCCTGCACCTGCTTGCCGCGCATGAAGCCCGGGAAGTGGAACTTGTCGGCTATACCGCGTTTGGCTACGAGATCAATCATCTCCGCCATCTTATCGCCGCTACCGGCCATCACAAAGCGCACACCGTCTGTCTTGCTCAGCACGCGCGCTGCGGCTTCTACGAAGTACTCCGGACCTTTCTGCATCGTGATACGACCGAGGAAAGTAACGAGTTTGTCTTTGCGCTCCGGCTTGGTGAACTCTTCCGGATGTGCCAGCGGCTCTACCGCATTGTGTACCGTGCTCACCTTACGCGGGTCTTGACCGTATTTCTCGATCACCGTGTTACGCGTCAGGTTACTTACGCACATGATATGATCCGCTTCGTCCATACCGCGTTTCTCAATCGCATAAACCGTCGGGTTGACGTTGCCGCGACTTCTGTCGAAGTCCGTCGCATGTACGTGGATCACCAACGGCTTGCCGCTGATATGTTTCGCGAACACACCTGCGGGATAGGTCAACCAATCGTGGCTGTGGATTATATCGAAGTCCAGACTGTGCGCCAACACACTCGCTACCGCTTCGTAGTTACCGATCTCCTCGATCAGGTTATCCGGATAGCGACCCGAGAAACCAACGCATCCGAGGTCATCCGTTCCGATACGACGGTAGTCGTAACGAATACCGTCGCGCAGGTGATAGAACTCTTCCGGACTCATCTTGCCTTCCATACGCGACTTGACGTAGTCGTAATTCACATCCTTCCATACAATAGGCACACTGTTCGCGCCAATGATGCGGAGGAACGACTGATCCTCGTCACCCCAAGGTTTCGGAATGACGAACGTGATATCCATGTCCGGTTGCTCTGCCATGCCGCGAGTCAATCCGTAACTCGCTGTGCCCAAACCACCTAAGATATGGGGAGGAAACTCCCATCCAAACATTAACGCTTTCATGACTGTGCCTCCTTTTCTTGAGCCTCTTGCTGCTCACGTTCGTATTTCTTTAAGGTATCCAACAGACTGATAACCGCTGCCACACTCGGTGCACTACTCATACCGCCGTGTCCCTTGTAAGGAGGGTTACCGTCGTAGAACTCATTCAGTGTACCGATCGTCAACTCGTCCATCTCGGCTTCGAAACCGACCAACAGACGCTCCATGAAACTCGCGCCGCTGTATTTGTAGATGTTCATGTATGCGCGGGAATATGCCGTGATGGTCGAGGGCCATACGACACCATTATGCAGCACGCGCTCACGCTCTTGCTGAGTAATCGTGCCCGTGTACATCGGACGGTAATTGCCGCTCTTCGGACTCAACGAACGAAGACCCTTCGGCGTCAGTAATTCCTTCGTACATATATCCACCACAGCCTTCTGCTGCTTGCGATCCAGCGGACTGTATGGCAGACCCACTGCCCAGATCATGTTCGGTCTAACCTCGCGGTTCTGGTAGTTGTCAATGACATAGTCATTCAGATAGAGTCCGTTCCAGAAGGTTTTTACAAACGCGTCTTTGCTGATCTCCGCCTGGTACTCCATCAGGTCCGCACTCGTCTCTTTACCCATCTCGCGCAGCATCTCTGCCGTGAAGCGCATCGCGTTGTACCACAATGCGTTGATCTCCACAATATAACCCGTACGCGGAGTGATAGGCCAACCGTTCTCCGTAGCGTTCATCCACGTAGCCGGACGTTGCGTGCCATCTACCCACAACAGACCGTTCTGATGCAGTTTGGCACGCGGGTGATTCTGCTTGCGATACCAATTGATGATATCCAGACAGAGTTGGCCATACAGGTCGGCCGCCTCGCGAACGGTATATTTATGGGCGTATTTCTGACAAGCGCGAATGAACCACAGCAGCACGTCGGGTTCATCCATTCCCGTCATCTTCAGGTCGTGGATGCGACCGTTCATGAAGTTCAGAATCTCCTCGATAGCCGTCTTGTTGATAATCGCGTCCCAATATTCCGGACGGTCGATGTCGAGCGTACAGCTGGCGACACTGAAGAAGGTTGAGCGGGCATCCGGTCCAAACCACGGGAAGCCGGCTAACAGATAGCACTTGTCCCCTTCTCGTTTGTAGAACTGACTCGCGCTGTTCTTAAGCGTCGAGAACATGTCCTCGCGGCGAATACGGCGCTCCAGCTCTTTCTTCCACACGGTCTTTAACTGCGCGGTATTGCACTCCGTCACACCTGCAGCGAAAATCACGCTCTCGCCTTTCTTCATCGGCAACTCGAAATAACCGGGCACCAACAGGTCCTCTTTGAACGCATAGCCGCGCTCGCGCTCCTTGCGGTACTCGATATCCTTGTACCACTGCGGATCGTGATGATACTCTACCGCCTTGCTGAACTGCATGTACAGATTCGGGAAACCCGGATACATGCGGTTGAAACGACCGTTCTCGCAGTCGTTCATGTCGGCGTTAGCCAGCGGATTCTCGTGCGTCAACTCGTTCACGCTGCGGAAAGCCAGGAACGGGCGGAAACGCAACGTTGTCGGACTACCGCTCTCCAACAAGGTGTAGCGAATAATCACGCGCGGTTCAAAACTGACGAGCATGCGCTCCTTCTGAAGCACCATCGCTCCAACGCGATACGTCGTGCGGGAGATGACGTCGCAGTCAAACTCGCGGATGTACTTGTGTCCGTTCGGACTGAAATGATTCTCGCCGTACTCGTGCAGACCCAAGTTAAACTCGGCACCGTGCTGGATCACCGTCTCGTCCAGCGAACTGAGTAACACGAAGTTATCATTGCTGATATGCGGCAACGGCATCACCAACTGACCGTGGTACTTACGCGTGTTGCAATCCACCAGTGTGGTCGAGTTGTACACACCTGCACGGTTGGTTCGAATCATCTCTTTCTGGAGCGAACGCTCCAGATTAACAAGTACTGTCTTGTCAAAATTAAGATAACTCATGATGTGTTTAAGTATTAAGTAAATTATTTGTAAATTCTTTGATTCGTTGCTCTTCGGATTTCTTGCACACTAACAGGGCGCCTCTCTCTTCCACGATAATCATATCGTTAACGCCTTGTACGATGGCTACCTTACCCGGCTCGAGCACCACGATATTGCCTTGTGCGTCATAATAATGCGTCTCGCTGTGCAGACTCACGTTCCCGTTCTCGTCTTTCTCGCTCAACTCATACAGACTGCCCCATGTGCCCAAATCGCTCCATCCGAAACTGGACGGCAGCACATACACATTATCCGCTTTCTCCATGATTCCGTAGTCGATGGAGATGTTCGGGCATTTCGGGAAAATCTGCTCAATAAACTTCTCCTCCTTATCCGTTCCCATCAGCAACTCGCCTTCGCGGAAACGATCCGCCACCTCCGGTAGTAAATACCGGAAGGCCTCGCTGATGGTCTGCAGATTCCATATGAAGATTCCGCTGTTCCATAGAAAATCACCGCTCTCCAGGAATACCTTCGCCATCTCTAAATTCGGCTTCTCCGTAAAGGTCTTCACCGGATAAATACCCTCTGTGAAAGCTTCCGGTTGACGCTGGATATAGCCGTAACCTGTCTCCGGACGGGTGGGGGACATGCCGAGCGTCGCAATCGCTTTGTTCTTGCTCACAAAATCAAAGGCCTTCAGAATCACCTGACGGAATTTCTCTTCTTCCAAGATCAAGTGGTCACTCGCTGCCACCACGATATTGGCCCGCATTTCCGGTTTGCTCCAGTCTATGTCCTGATAGTTCGGAAGGGAGGATTTGGAAGGACCGCCTTTGACTTTTCCGTCTTTCGTGAATCCCTGGTACTCTTCCGTGTACCCGTATGCTCGCTGGATGCATAGCGCGCGTATATGAGCAGTCGCGTACGCGATACAAGGCGCCGTATTCCGGCGCGCAGGCTCGCACAATATCTGCTTCTCGCTCAAATCCGGAATCTGCTTCAAAATCAAGTCCTTGTATGCCACGTTTGTCACGATAAACACGTTCTCGATCGGAACGATCGGACGAAAACGATCCACGGTCATCTGCAGCAAACTGCGACCCGTACCGAAGAAGTCCAGAAACTGCTTCGGCTTATCTGCTCGGCTGTACGGCCAGAATCGACTTCCGACGCCGCCCGCCATAATCACGCAATAATTGTTGTTTTTCTCCATATAATTCGGTTGTGTTTTAAATGGTACACCCAAAAATCGTGCAAATATACAACATTAATTTCATATATGCAAGCGCGCGCGCATTTTATTTTCGATTTTAGCTTTTTTTACGCGAAAAATACAAAATTATTTTTGTATATCGTATCTTTTGAGTACTTTTGTGTCGAAAATGCAGAAAATGGACTTTGCGAAAAAAATAGTACCTCTTTTGTTGGTCGCAATAGCGATGGTTTCATGCGGTAGGGCAACTGCCCCCAAACCGTATGGCTATTACCGTATCACGGTGCCGGATACATCGTACGTGAGCTTTGCGTCCATCTTTCCGTCCTATCCGTATTCCTTCGCGCTTTCGCGAAATGCCCAAGTGCAACCCCGTACAGACGAACCCTATTGGATCAATATCTATTATCCCGCACTCGATGCTACGATTCATTGCTCCTACAAACCCGTTCAGCATAACTTGCGCGAACTGACCAATGATGCACTCGAGTTCGTTTACCGCAATGCTTCTTTTGCTAACGCCATTCCGGAGCGCGAATATAGCCATCCAGAGGCGCAGGTCTATGGGGTGCTCTTTGACCTCGAAGGCAACACGGCCTCGTCATGTCAGTTCTTTATCACCGACTCCACGCACCATTTTTTCCGTGCCTCGGTCTATTGCAACTGCCCGCCGAACGCTGACTCCCTCGCTCCGGTATATAATTACCTGCGACAAGACGTAATCCGCATGGTCGAAACCTTTGAATGGAAAAAATAAATTTTTGGAATCATTTTGGAACTTTTGGGACTAAATAATAAATCGTTGGCGCTCCTTCTTGATCCTGAGAAGGCCGACCTCTCGCGTTTGTCTTTTACCGACGAGTGCCATCCAGACTATCTCTTTGTCGGTGGTTCTACCGGCGNNTGGTTCTACCGGCGGTGATACGACGGCCTTTGTTCAAAATCTTAAATCCAAAATCTCCAATCTGAAATCACAAATTCCGGTCATTTTATTCCCCGGAAATTCGTCACAATTTACCCCTAAAGCGGATGGTATTTTATTCCTCTCTTTGCTGTCCGGTCGAAACCCGGAATTCCTTGTGAATCAGCAAGTTAACGCTGCGCGTGCGATTCGTGATTCGCAGATGAATTTCGTCCCAACGGCATACATCCTCATTGATGGTGGAGTGGTCACTTCTACGATGCGTGTTTCGCAGACCCAACCGCTCGATCCGGCGGACATGGGTACCATTGTGGATACTTGTATCGCCGCGGAACTGATGGGTAAGAGAGCCATCTACCTCGAGGCAGGTTCCGGAGCTGTAAACCCCGTCTCTCCTGAGATCATAAAGGCCGTGCGTGCGGTCACATCCGTCACCCTCATCGTCGGCGGTGGAATCCGCACACCCGAAGCGATGAACGCCGCCTACGATGCCGGCGCCGACATTGTCGTCATCGGCAACCATTTTGAGAATCACCCCGAAGAATTAGAAAAATTTCTATCAGCGAAGCGGTCTATCAGCGGAGCGGTCTGTCAGTGTAACGGTCCGTCAGCGGAGCGGTCCGCGGATGAGCGCTATATGTCCCTCGCCCTCGCTGAGGCCCGCAAAGCCCTCGCTGCCGACGAGATCCCGATCGGCTGCGTCATCGTCAGCCAAAATCAAATCATAGGTCGCGGACATAACCTAACGGAGACCCTCTCGGACGTCACCGCTCACGCAGAGATACAAGCCATCACCGCCGCGGCAGAGACCCTCGGAGGCAAATACCTCCCGGACGCCACGCTCTACGTCACCGTAGAACCATGCCCCATGTGCGCAGGAGCGATCGGTTGGGCGCAGATAAGCCGAATCGTCTACGGCGCACCCGATCCCAAACGCGGATACACTACCTATGCGCCGCGCACTTTCCATCCCAAAGCAACTGTTACGGCAGGGGTACTCGAAGCCGAATGCCGCGAACTCATACAAGAATTTTTTAAGGCCAAAAGATAATGAAAAATCCTTTCAACTTTCATCTTTCAACTTTCAACTCGAAAATGGCGCAAACCATTTTCCGCTTGAGCATTTTTGCCATACTGGCGGCAGTCATCGTGCTGATGTTCCCGCGGTATAACAACTCTTTTCGTTATCACTACGAGATTGGAAAACCCTGGGGTTACTCCACGCTCACAGCGGATTTTGACTTCCCGATCTATAAGACGGATGAGCAACTCGAGAAGGACCAGCAGCAACTGCTCTCGACCTTCGCGCCGTTCTTCAAATACATTCCGCGCGCGCAGCGCGAAGTAAAAGTGGTGTCGCTCGAGACCATGGAATGGTTACAAGCCGAAGGATACACCCGCATCGATATCCAGCAGCATAAATATCCGGTATCCGAGATCTTTACACCCAAAACAGCCTACGCGAAATATGGCTATTCTATTGTCCAAAATCTCGTGCTGGACACTGCGCGCACCGATGATATGCGTGCCAAATTGCTGGCTACCGTTTCTCCCACCCAAGGTATGGTGCAGAAAGGAGAGAAAATCATCGACAACGGCGATATCGTTACGGAGCGTAACTATCAGATTTTGCAGTCTTTACGTCGCGCCTACGACGATGAATCGTTAGGCACCAAACAGCGCACCCTCTCCATCCTCGGCGAGGCGATGCTGGTAGCGCTTTTCCTGGTGCTCTTCGTGATTTATCTCTATGTCTTCCGTATCGCTTATCTGCGCTCGACTTCCACGATCCTCTTCTTCTGCCTGCAGATGTTTATCGTCATCGGTTTGGCGTGTCTTGCGTTGCGGTTTAACCTCACGGTGTACCTCATCCCCTTTGCGTGGGTACCTATCCTGACGCGTGTCTTCTTCGATTCCCGCACCGCCCTCTTCCTGCATTTTACGACCATTCTTATCACTTCTATAGTGGTACCTGCGCCGGTAGAGTTCTTCTTCATCCAGATCGTGGTAGGTATGGTTGCGGTGTCCTCCTTGAGTGACATGACGCGCCGCGCCCAACTGGTACAGACAGCTGCGTGGATCTTCTTAACCCAGATTCTCGCTTATACGGCTATCACTTTTGCCCAAACGGGTGCGCTGTCGGCCGTAAATCCATGGATGTACCTCTATTTCTTCATCTGCGCACTCCTTACGGTCGGTTGCTACGGCTTGATATATATGTTTGAGAAGATGTTCCATTTCATCTCGTCCATCACCCTCGTTGAATTGGCGGATATCAATTCGGAACTGCTGCACACCCTCGCGGAGAAAGCACCGGGTACCTTCCAGCACTCCATGCAGGTGTCGAATCTCGCAGCAGAAGCAGCCAAGACCATCGGCGCGAACGCCTTGCTCGTTCGTACCGGTGCACTCTATCATGATATCGGTAAGATGACCGATCCGCTCTACTATGTGGAGAACCAGAATGGAGCGGAAAATCCGTTACTGAAGATGGACCCGCGGGATGCGGCGCAAGTCGTCATCGCGCATGTGGCGGAAGGAGAACGAATAGCTCGCAAAAACCACCTGCCGGAAGTGGTGATCAACTTCATCACCACCCATCACGGTACATCCCTCGTGCGCTATTTTTATAATACCTATTGCAATGCGCATCCGAAAGAGAAAGTGGATGAATCGCTCTTCCGTTACCCGGGTGCCAAACCCAGTACCAAGGAAGGAGCTATTCTCATGATGGCGGATGCCATCGAAGCGCGTTCGCGCAGCCTCGAGGACTTCTCCGAAGCCTCTATAGCGAATGCGGTCAACCAGATGATAGACAGTCAGATAGCGGACGGACAATTCGCCGAGACACCGCTCAGTTTCAAGGATTTGGAGGATATTCGTCGCGTCTTCGTCGCTCGTATCACCGCTATGAACCATCACCGCATCTCTTATCCGACCCTAAATAAATGAAACCGCTTTATTTAGCTCCGATGGAGGATGTGACAGATCCGGCCTTCCGTGCGTTGTGCAAACGCTACGGCGCCGATCGTGTCTATACCGAGTTCGTCAATGCCGATGCCCTCGTGCGTGATATCGCTTCTACGACGCGCAAACTCACTATCCACGATGCCGAGCGACCGGTCGCTATTCAGATCTACGGCCGTGAACCTGAATCGATGGCAGATGCTGCGCGTATTGTGGAACAGGCGCATCCCGACTTCATCGATATCAATTTCGGTTGCCCGGTGAAAAAAGTTGCAGGCAAAGGTGCCGGAGCAGGGCTGCTGCGCGACGTGCCGAAAATGCTGGATATCACTCGTGCGGTCGTCAACGCCGTTCATACGCCTGTCACGGTCAAAACCCGCCTTGGATGGGATGAACCGTCGCTTTACTTGCCTGACGGAACGCCCTTTATCGTGGATCTCGCCGAACGACTTCAGGACCTTGGTATTCGCGAACTCGCCATTCACGGTCGCACCCGCAGTCAGATGTACCGCGGGGAAGCGGATTGGACGTTGATAGGTGCGGTGAAGAATAACCCGCGTATGCGCATCCCTGTTATAGGAAACGGAGATGTGTGTACACCCGAGCGCGCGAAAGAATGTTTCGATCGCTATGGTGTAGATGCCGTCATGATCGGTCGTGCAACCTTCGGCGCCCCCTGGCTCTTCGCCGAGATGAAAGCCGCTCTGAATACTCAGATTAATCCGAATACTCCGATTATTCCGACTACTATGGCGGAAAAAGTAGCGGTGCTCAAAGAGCACGTCCTCGCTTCCATCCGGTGGTGCGGCAATGACGAGCGCAAAGGTATCATCCATTCGCGTCGCCATTTCGCCGCCTCGCCCGTCTTCAAAGGACTGACGGATTTCAAGCAAACCCGCATAGCCCTCCTCCGCGCCGAAACCGTTTCCGACGTCTTTGCCATCATGGACGAAATAGTGGACAAATGGTCAAATGAATAAATGAGAAGATGAAAAATCCCTTTGTACATTGTACATCGTCACTTCGTACATTCTTTGATAGTAACGCCCTCTGGCTCTCGATGCTCATCGGAGCACTCGCCTATAAATGGCTTTTGCCGCTTGCGCCGATCCTTCCGTGGTTGATCTTTTTTATGCTTTTTTTCACGTTCTGCAAGGTCAACCCGCTCGATCTGCGTCTGCATAAATGGCATTGGGTGGTCTTGATCGTGCAAATAGTCCTCAGTCTGGCAGCGTATGCAGGCGTGTATCTGCTGACGGGCAATCGGTATATGGCGCAAGGAATGATGCTTTGTTTCATTATGCCTACCGCTACGGCCGCACCGATCATCGCCGGTAAAATGGGAGGCTCGATTCAGAATCTCACTACCTTCACCCTTCTCTCTAATTTCGCAACAGCGATCATCGTCCCGACCGTTTTTCCGATAGTGAACCCCTTGGCAGAGAAAGCGTTTTGGCCGGCATTCTTGCTCATCCTCTCCCGCATCGCTCCGCTACTCCTCGGTCCGTTTTTTTTAGCATGGGGCTTACGGCTGATCTATAAATATCGCACGAAAAAAGAATTTGTTCTGCCCGTCAAATTGGCAGTCATTCCGTTCTATCTATGGGTCTGCTCCATCACCGTTCTTTCCGCGGTTGTAACGGAAACAACGATCATCAATTTCCAATCTCAAATCAACAATATACTAATTTTATTAGTATTGTCTTTCTTCGCATGCCTGCTTCAATTCGGTCTCGGCAAATTGATCGGATATAAATTACCGGCAGCCAGCAAAGGTCGCGACTACCAGGATGTTCTCATCAATCCAAAAGCCGCACCGAAAACAATGGCGGGCGTCTCTTCCATCACCGCCGGACAAGCGTTCGGACAGAAAAATACCTCCCTCGGTGTTTGGATGGCGAATACCTACCTTGACCCCTTGGCTTCCCTCGGAGCGGCAGCTTATATCATTTGGCAAAATCTCTTCAATTCTGTCCAATTATTCGTGGTAGCACATAAAAAATAAATGTTTTATAACATTTTACTTGCATATATCAAAAAATTGTCGTAACTTTGTCGCGATTTTTGTGAATGAACTCAAATCAAACAATATTAATTAACTTTTTGTTTAACTAAAATTTCAAAACATCATGAGAAAATTCTTCTCTTTAATTGCTGCCGTGCTTTTCGCAGGTAGCATGATGGCAGATGTGGTGACGATTCTCCCTGGCGACTTTACTGCTGTGGAGAATTCTGATTACTCCACCACTAAGGAAGGAGTAACGGTTGCTGTTACCGCAAGTACAGTAACTGCTGACCAAATGCGTATTTTTAAAGGTAAAACAATCACTATTTCGGCTGAGTCGAACATTACAAGTATTGAATTTACCTGTACAGCTAATGGTTCAGCGAAGTATGGTCCCGGCAGTTTTGGAACCCTTGATGGTTACACTTATGAGGCTGAAGGAAAAGTCGGTACATGGACCGGTTCTGCTACTTCTGTAACCTTTACTGCAACTAATAACCAGGTTCGCGCTACTCAAATTGTAGTTACGCTCGATGACGGTGGTTCTGTGACTCCTCCGGTAGAGGAGACTCCGGCTGAGAAATTGGCGGCTTACATCGCTGACCTCACGACCCTCCGTGACTTCGTAGCTCAGTATGTAGAATACGTAGAGGGTGCGCAGGATGTTGTTAACCAGTTGAATCAATACATCTCTGTCGGTAACCAAGCATTGCAATCCGGCAATGAAATGCTCATTCAAACAGCCCTTAGTACAGCTGAACAGAATTTTAATTCAGTTGTTAATGCGGCGCTCAGCCAAGGTAAAGCATTTGCTAATACCCAATTGGATGGCCTCCTCGCAGAGGCTGGTGATAACGAGGAATGTGCGCAAATTGTTGCGAATGCAAAGGCTTCGATAGACGCTATCGCTTGGGATTATACGAAATCGGTACAGGCTAACCTGGATGCGATTCAGACACAATCTCAGGCGATTGTTGCTGGTGCAATGACTCAGATCGAGGCTGCCCTCAGCGGCGGTGGAGATACTCCTATTGAGGGAGATGCTGAGTCCGTTGATTTCTCTGCACAAGGCTATGAAAATCAGCAGGCTATTGAGTCCTACTCAGGTACTAATTTTACGGTTACATTTGACAAGGGCACGAACAGCAATGCTCCGAAGTATTATACTTCCGGAACGGCTATCCGTTGCTATGGTGCAAATAGTTTCACGGTAGCCAGCGCAAAGACGATTGTTAAAATTGTTATTACGTTTGGATCCGGTGATGGTTCCAACGAGATCACGGCTGCTCCGGGTACGTTCGCTACGGATACTTGGACGGGTAGCGCAAACTCTGTAGTATTCACCATCGGTGGTACTTCCGGTCAGCGTCGTATCAAAGCTATCGAGGTTACGTTCGGCGAGGAAACTGAGCTGACTCCGGCTGAGAAGTTGGCGGCTTATATTGCTGATCTTACGCTCATCCGTGATCTCGTAGCTAAGTACGCAGATTACGTAGAAGGTGCGCAGGATGTGGTTGATCAATTGAATAGCTACATCAGCATCGGTCAGCAAGCATTGGATTCCGGCAATGACACGTACATCCAGATGGCCCTCAATGCGGCTGATCAGAATCTGAAAAAAGTCATTGACGAGGCGCTCGGCAAAGGTAAGGAATATGCTATCGCTGAATTGGATAAGCTCCTCGCAGAGGTTAGCGACAACGAAGAATGTGTTCAAATCATCGCTGATGCGAAAGCATTGGTAGAGGCTATTGCTTGGGATGATACGAAGTCGGTACAGGAGAACCTGACTGCGCTTCAATCTCAATCCCAAGAGATCATCGCTAATGCAATGAATCTGATAGAGAAGGCACTCAGCGGCGGTGGAGAAACAATCACTTGTGCTGCTGTTTACGGCTTGGCAAAAGGTGACCCAGCAGCGCTCAATGACGTAGTTGTTACCTTCGCTAACGGCAAGAATGTATGGGTAAAAGAT
>LXOW01196998.1_pt1 | contig 39592 bp, 32 predicted proteins | sample 1368591 | NCBI WGS metagenome assembly LXOW01 (sample SAMN04884650, study PRJNA319009) | bovine gut metagenome | isolation source: Cow rumen | host: Bos taurus | place: Italy: Legnaro (PD) | collected 2014-07-09
GCTTACTATAAATGGTAAACGAAAAGGTCAGATCCTGTTTTGGGGTCTGGCCTTTTTTTATTGTGTCATGGATAACATGGATTACATAGATGTCTTTTCCTGATTTTTCAGTATAAGACAAAACGAATTGTAGTATGGCAAAAAGAAAACCCCTATCTTTGCCCTCTAAATTTTTCATCCCATGAAAAAAATCCTCTTTATTATCGGTTCGTTGCGGGCAAAGTCCTTCAACCGCCAAATGGCCAATGTGGCCAAGAAAATCATCGGCAATCGCGCCTTAGTAGAAGAACTGGATTACAGCGACTTGCCGTTGCTGAATCAGGATATCGAACAGCCGGAACCAGAGGCTGTGGCTCGCATCCGTAAGGCCGTTGCGGAGGCTGATGCATTATGGATTTTCACACCAGAGTATAATTTCAGCTATCCGGGGCATCTGAAGAACCTGCTCGACTGGCTGTCACGCCCGGTGAAACCGATGGATTATGCCACCCCAACCTGCATCAACGGCAAGCGTGTGGCCATCAGCGGCGCAGGTGGTCAGGCGGCTACTGCCAACTGTCGCGCGAAACTCACCGAACTGCTTACCTTTATCAAGGCCGAGGTTCTTCCGGAACAGACAGGCGTTGCCGTTCCTGGTGAGGCCTGGGGAACGGATGTGCTTGTCCTCACCGAAGAACAGAAAGCCCAGCTGAAAGTACAGGCTGACAAGCTGGTCTGATGGAAATCCCCGTTGAATGCCATCCATTGGAGCCGTTCCTCCCAGAGAACGCCCGATTGCTAATGCTGGGGAGCTTCCCGCCACCTCGGAAGCGATGGTGCATGGATTTCTTTTATCCCAACCGCACCAATATGATGTGGGAGATTTTCGGTGAGGTGTTCTACGGCGATAGCCAAAGGTTGGTGGATGCGGAACATAAGACATTCCGTCTTACAGACATCAAAGCCCTTTTGAACGAGAAGGGAATCGCCATCTTCGATACTGCCACAGCTGTTAGGAGGCTCTCTGGCAATGCCTCTGACAAAGACCTTCAAATCGTGGAGAAGACGGATATTCCAGCTCTGTTAGAGCGTATTCCATTGTGTCACGATATCGTTTGTACCGGTCAAAAGAGCTTCTCTGTGTTGACGGAAGATTACGGCGTGGAATTGCCTAAGATGGGCGATTACAACGGGTTTACGATTAATGGTCGGCCCATGCGCCTGTGGCGGATGCCCTCATCTTCCCGCGCTTATCCTATGCCGCTCAAGGAGAAGGCTGCTTATTATAAACGCATGATAGATGTGATGTTTGGTGGTTGTTGTTAAACCACAAGGAATTGTTCTGAATGGCTGTATTCCCCTTTCCTCAGGAATAGAGCCGTAAAAATACGCAATAATTCATAGAGCGGCTGATTGTTTATGGAAAAACCGTAATTTTGCAACCGATACAATATAAATAAAGCAATGGCAAAAAAAGCACTGATAACAGGAATCACCGGTCAGGACGGCTCGTTTCTGGCTGAGTTTCTTATAGAAAAAGGCTATGAGGTACACGGCATTCTGCGCCGTAGTTCTTCGTTTAATACAGGTCGTATCGAGCATCTCTATCTCGATGAATGGGTGCGTGACATGAAGAAAAAGCGTTTGGTCGAGCTCCATTGGGGTGATATGACCGACAGCTCGTCTCTGATTCGAATCATCACCGAGGTCAAGCCTGACGAGATCTATAACCTTGCTGCCCAGAGCCATGTGAAGGTCTCGTTTGATGTGCCTGAGTTTACGGCTGATGCTGACGCTATGGGTGTGTTACGTCTGCTTGAGGCGGTCAGAATCGCGGGTCTAGCCGATACGTGCCGCATCTATCAGGCCTCCACTTCCGAACTGTTCGGTATGGTGCAGGAAGTGCCTCAGAAAGAGACCACACCTTTCTATCCGCGTTCGCCTTACGGTGTGGCCAAGCAATACGGCTTCTGGATTATGAAGAACTATCGCGAGAGCTACAACATGTACTGCTGCAACGGTATTCTCTTCAACCATGAGAGCGAACGTCGTGGCGAGAACTTCGTGACACGCAAAATCACGCTGGCTGCTGCCCGTATCGCACAAGGATTTCAGGACAAGCTGTATCTCGGCAATCTCAACTCGTTGCGTGACTGGGGTTATGCCAAGGATTACGTGGAGTGCATGTGGCTGATACTGCAACAGCCCCAACCGGAGGACTATGTCGTTGCTACCGGACAATACCACACCGTGCGTGAGTTCTGCACGTTGGCTTTCAAAGAGACGGGTATAGAATTGCGCTGGGAAGGTGAAGGTGTTAAAGAGGTTGGCGTATGTATGAAGGACAACAGGCCAACGGCCAAGGGTCAAGAAGCAAAGTCGCTTGTTGGCAAGACCCTCGTTGAGGTTGACCCGAAGTATTTCCGTCCTGCAGAAGTGGATCAACTTTTAGGCGACCCGACTAAGGCTAAGACGCAACTGGGCTGGAATCCGCAGAAGACTTCGTTTGAGGAGTTGGTGCGCATTATGGTGCAGCATGACATGAGAAAAGTGCGGAAACTGTATTTACGTGAACAAATGGAGGACTGACATGGAAAAAAACAGTAAAATATATGTAGCTGGGCATAGGGGAATGGTAGGAAGTGCCATCGTGCGTGAGCTACAGCGTCAAGGGTATCATAACTTGGTGCTGAGGACGCATAAAGAATTGGACTTGACCCGTCAGGATGCCGTTGAGAAGTTCTTTGCGGAGGAAAAACCCGAATATGTGTTTCTTGCTGCCGCTAAAGTGGGCGGCATTGTGGCCAATCAGTCGGCACTTGCCGATTTCATGTATGACAACATGATTTTGGAGATGAACGTGATTCACGCCGCTTGGAAAAACGGCTGCAAGAAGCTGGAGTTTCTGGGGTCAAGTTGCATCTATCCCCGTATGGCCCCTCAACCTATGCCGGAATCCTGTCTGCTGACAAGCGAGTTGGAGAAAACCAACGAGGCCTACGCTTTGGCTAAAATCAGCGGCTTGAAATACTGTGAGTATTTGAATCGCCAGTACGGTACGGATTATATTTCTGTAATGCCGACGAATTTATATGGTCCCAACGACAACTATCATCTGGAACACAGCCATGTGTTGCCGGCGTTGATAAGGAGGTTCCACGAAGCCAAGGTCAATGGATTGAAAGAGGTCACTTGCTGGGGTGACGGCTCACCATTGAGGGAGTTCCTTTATGTTGATGATTTGGCTAACCTTTGCGTGTTCCTGATGAACAACTACAGCGGCAATGAGACGGTCAATGCTGGTACGGGCAAGGAGCTGACCATCAAGGCTCTTACCGAGCTGGTTGCCAAAGTGATAGGCTATCAAGGCGAGATTAAGTGGGACACCACCCGCCCGAATGGAACGCCACGCAAGCTTCTTGATGTATCCAAAGCCACAAAACTCGGCTGGACGTACAAAACCGAGCTGGAGGACGGCATTGCGCTCGCCTATCAGGATTTTTTACAAAATCCTTTCAGGGCGGAGCGCTGATAGTTGAAAGTTTAATGTTTATAGTTGAAAGTCAGTTTTAAGTTTATAGTTGAAAAAGTATGGAAGTATTTGGGTATAGAAAGTTGATAGCCTATCAGAAAGCAAAGGAAGTAGTTAAAAGGACTTATAAACTACTGAAAGAATTCCCGGTTGAGGAGCGTTATGCAATGTGTGACCAATTGAGACGAGCCTCTGTTTCTATTACCTCGAATATAGCTGAGGGAGTAAATTGTTATTCAGTAAAAGACAAGTCTCATTTCATAGAAGTTGCCTTTGGTTCTCTTATGGAGGTTTCCTCGCAGTTTGAAATCGCGGAAGAACTTGGCTACATTACTACTGAAGACCGAATGAGTATGGATGAACTTATTAAAGAGGATGCTCGTCTTTTATCAGGACTCCAAAACTCTTATAAACCATCGACTGAATAAACTTTCAACTGATTAAACTGACTTTAAACTTTAAACTATGAACTTTGAACTTTCAAAGAAACCGAAAGTCTTCGTAAGTGGTTGCTACGACCTCCTTCACAGCGGGCATGTNNTATAATGAAAAAGAGCGTCTCTTCATGGTCAAAGCCATCCGCTATGTGAAAGATGCATACATCAACGCAGGAAGCGGTATCATGGACTTTGTTCCCACGGTCGATTTCCTGAAACCTGACATTCTTGTGGTGAACGAGGACGGCGCTTCTGAGGAAAAACAGAAGTTTTGCAAGGAACGCGGTATCGAATATGTGGTGTTGAAACGCGATCCGCATGAAGGATTGGAGGCGCATTCAAGCACCTCACTCAAAGATCAACTGTGTACCATCCCTACGCGTTTGGATTTGGCAGGCACTTGGATTGACCAACCATACGTTTCTTGTTATGCCCCCGGTTGGGCCATTACGATAAGTCTGGAGCCAACGTTTGAAGTGCGTGAAAGATGTGGCCTTTCAACCTCCACCAGAAACATGATCAAGCGTATTTGGCCTTTGAAGTTACCGGATATGGATCCTGAGACGCTTGCTCGCCTCGTGTTCTGCTTTGAGAACCATCCTGAGCGCGAGGATGGTATCATCAGCGGCGCCCAAGATTCAATTGGAATCTGTGTCCCAGGTCTTTGCCGCCATTATTACGACAACCATTTCTGGCCTGAAAAGATTGAGACCTGCTACGACGAAGGAATTCTGTCATGGTTGGAGCAGCATTTGGTGATGATTCCTATGGAGCCTCGCAAGCCAGGATGCTCAGTGGTCGAAGGCAAAGACATTACCGAACCTAAGGTGAAGGCTCTTGCCAATGCTGCCGACCGTTGCTGGGAGGCTATCATGCATAAAGAGTTGCAAGCCTTTGCAGCAGCCTATAAGGCATCGTTTGAGGCTCAGGTAGCGATGTTCCCGGCTATGATTCAAGGCTGTGTTCCTTCCTACATCGATGCATATAAAGACAAGGTGCTCGCATACAAGATGCCTGGCGCCGGAGGCGGAGGTTACCTCGCTTGCGTAGTTGAGGACGCAGAAGAGTTTGCAAAAGGGCATCCTGAAGCTATACAACTAACAATTAGAAGGAATGGTTTTTAACTTTGGTTTCTGGCCAATAGCTTTTAACTTTTTAATAATATGAAATCACAACAGTCAACAGCCAACGGCCCACAGCCAATAGCCAACGGCCAACCTCGTCTGGTTGAGCGGCGTTTTTTGTTGCCATTTGTAGCAATCACCACACTCTTCGCGCTCTGGGGCTTTGCCAACGACATCACCAACCCGATGGTTGCCGCCTTCCAAACTTTGATGGAGCTTCCCGCTGCAAAAGCATCGCTTATTCAGTTCGCGTTCTATGGAGGTTACGCCACGATGGCGATACCGGCGGCACTCTTCATCAGAAAATACAGCTACAAAAGCGGAATCTTGCTTGGTTTGGCTCTTTATGCCTTAGGTGCCTTCCTCTTCATTCCAGCTGCAGCCCAACAGAGTTTTACGTTCTTCTGTTTTAGTCTCTACATCCTGACTTTTGGTTTGGCTTTCTTGGAAACCACAGCCAATCCCTTCATATTATCCTTGGGGAATAAAGAAAATGCCACCCGACGTCTCAACCTCTCACAGGCTTTCAACCCGGTTGGCTCGTTGGCAGGAATGGCGGTTGCCTCACTTGTTGTGTTGCCGAATTTGCTGTCAGACAAGCGGGATGCTGAGGGCAATATCCTCTTCCCCATGCTGAGCGAGACAGAAAAAGCCAATATCCGTTTGCACGACCTTGCTGTGATTCGCGACCCGTATGTTGCGCTCGGGATTGTGGTGCTGGTGATGCTGGTTATCATAGCATTGGTAAAAGTGCCAACTACCAACGACCAACAGCCAACAGCTACCCAAGGCAGCCTAAAACGTCTATGGGGTAACCGAGTCTACCGCGAGGGCGTGATAGCCCAAGTGTTCTACGTCGCCGCACAAATCATGGTTTGGACATTTATCATCCATTACGCTGATAATTTGGGTATTAGCAAAGCTACGGCGCAAAACTACAACATCATCGCGATGTGTCTGTTCCTTTGCGGACGTTTCATCTCCACCTTCTTGATGAAATACGTTGACGGTCGAAAACTCCTGACCATTTTCGGAATCTGTGCCGCGATTTGTTCGCTTGGCGCGATTCTGATTGTTGGCAAAACAGGCCTCTATTGTCTCATCGGTATCAGCCTCTTCATGAGCCTGATGTTTCCAACCATCTATGGAACCGCCCTGGAATACGTTAGCCTTGAAGACGCCTCCCTTGGTGCCGCCTTCCTCGTGATGGCCATCGTGGGTGGAGCTCTGATGCCCCCGTTGCAAGGCATGATTATCGACTGTGGAACCATTGCAGGACATCCAGCAGTAAATGTAAGCTACTGCTTGCCGTTTATATGCTTCGTGGTTGTGGCGATATATGGTTTGCGTGCCCGAAAAGCGAACACGGCTATTACGGCTCAAAAGAAACAATAATTTTGTGTTTTTCGAGTTTTCGATGTAAAACAAAAACGATGTGAAATGAGAAACAATCATGTGGTAATCATGGCCGGTGGCGTGGGAAGCCGTTTCTGGCCTCTCAGCACCCCCGAATATCCCAAACAGTTTATCGACATCCTTGGCTGCGGTCGCACGTTGATGCAATTGACCGTCGACCGTTTTAAAGGTATAGCCCCGATGAGCAACTTCTGGGTGGTGACCAATGCCGCCTACGTTGACATTGTGAAGCAGCAGATTCCCGATATGCCTGTGAGCCATATCTTGGCTGAACCTGCTGCAAGAAATACTGCCCCCTGTATCGCATGGGCTTGTTGGAGCATCAAGAAAGAAGACCCTGAGGCCAACGTGGTGGTCACCCCAGCCGATGCCGTGGTGATGAATCCCGAGGAGTTTCGCAGGGTGATTAAGAACGCTTTGTCCTTTACCGAGGGTAATAACGCTATTGTGACCATTGGCATTAAGCCGTCACGTCCTGAGACGGGTTACGGTTACGTGGAAATAGTTGAGAGTCAGTTGAAAGTTGAGAGTTGCGAGATAAGAAAAGTGCGCGAGTTTAAGGAAAAGCCCGACCTTGCAACAGCTGAGAAGTACCTTAAAGCCGGCAATTACCTTTGGAATGCTGGCATATTCGTATGGAACATCGATACAATTACAGAGAGTATCATCAAGTATAAACCCACTATCGCAGCACAAATGGACGAGATTGTGGGTTCACAACTTTCCAACTCTACACTAACCACTGACTCTAAACTCTCAACACTAAACTCTAAACTGAAAAAAATCTTCCCAACCTGCGAAAAGATCTCCATCGACTTCGCCGTGATGGAGCCTGCTGCCGCTGACGGCAAGGTCTATACCCATCCTGCCGACTTCGGTTGGAGCGACCTCGGCAACTGGGCTTCCTTGCATGATAAGCTCACGAAAGATGCCAATAATAATGGTGCGGTGGGCAATATCAAGTTGTATGAATGTTCGAACTGCGTTGTTCATGCGGAGGATGCCCGTAAGGTAGTGCTTCAAGGACTGGAGGGATATATCGTCAGTGAGAAAAACGGCCAAATTCTCGTGTGTAAACGAAGCGAGGAGCAAAGGATAAGGGAGTTTTCGGCTGAGTGATGGCTTTTGTCGGTTTTTTGTGTATTTTTGCACCCCAAATAAATCATAGCATTCGATGAAGAATTTTGTTGAAGAACTCCGCTGGCGCGGAATGCTGGCTCAAATCATGCCAGGCACGGAAGAACTCCTCCAGAAGGAAATGGTAACGGCTTACTTGGGCACTGACCCCACAGCCGACTCCCTGCATATCGGTCACCTTTGCGGCATCATGATGCTGCGCCATCTGCAACGCTGCGGTCATAAGCCCATCATTCTCGTTGGTGGTGCCACAGGCATGATTGGCGACCCCTCTGGCAAAAGTCAGGAGCGCAACCTGCTGAACGAAGAGACTTTGCGCCACAATCAGGAATGCATCAAAAACCAGGTGGCCAAATTCCTCGACTTCGATTCGAAAGAGCCCAATGCTGCCGAGATGGTGAACAACTACGACTGGATGAAGGACTTCACCTTCTTGGATTTCGCTCGTGAGGTGGGTAAGCATATCACCGTGAACTATATGATGGCTAAGGACAGCGTGCAACAACGCCTCAATGGTACCGCCCGCGACGGTTTGAGTTTCACCGAGTTTACCTATCAGCTCCTGCAAGGCTACGACTTCCTCTGGCTCTACCAGCACAAGAACTGCAAACTGCAGTTGGGCGGTAATGACCAATGGGGCAACATCACTACTGGAACGGAACTGATTCGCAGAACCTTAGGTTTTGAGAACGAGGCGTTCGCCCTCACCTGCCCCCTCATTACCAAAGCCGACGGAAAGAAGTTTGGAAAGACCGAAAGCGGTAATATCTGGCTCGACCCGAAACGCACCACGCCTTACAAGTTCTACCAGTTTTGGCTCAACGTCAGCGACGAGGATGCCGAGAAATACATCAAGATTTTCACCTCACTGGATAAAGAGACCATCGATGCCCTCGTTGAGGAACACAAGAAAGACCCAGGCATGCGTGTGTTGCAAAAGCGTTTGGCGCAAGAGGTCACGGTTTTGGTACACTCACAGGAAGCCCTTGATGCCGCCATCGAAGCTTCCAACATCCTCTTCGGCAAATCCACCAAGGAAGGTTTGGAGAAACTCGATGAGCAGACCTTCTTGGACATCTTCGACGGCGTTCCGCAGGAACATGTCAGTCGCACCGACCTCGAAGCCGGCATCCCGATTGTGGACTTTATGGCCGTCAACACGCAGATCTTCCCCTCCAAGGGTGAAGCCCGTAAGATGACCCAAGCCAACGGCGTGAGTGTCAACAAGGAGAAAGTCACTTTGGACAAGGTAATGACCCCTGCCGACCTCATCGACGGCAAGTATATCCTGGTCCAGAAAGGCAAGAAAAACTACTATTTAGTGGTGGTGGAGTAACGCCTCTTCAGCCTGTTTGATGCTGCCGCGTTCACCATTAATGAAGGCAATCACGAAAGCGTCCTTGTAGCCCAAGGCCCGCACCTCATTCTGCCGTTTCATAGCGTCAGCCTTAGTGTTGAATCGTCCTGAAATATAACGGAAAGCGCCATTATATTCATACACGTCTATTTCCTTCACCCCCTTAAAAGCCTTAGCGGTAGAGCCAACCTTCTTATCGCGACTGGCAAACTGAACGGAGAAATAAGTGTTGCTCTTATCGGCAACTGGTGCAGAGGCGACAGGCTGCTCGCCCGTGTGGTTTTCTGCCTCAAATTCGCGCTTGTATTCCGCAAACGCGTTATACAAAGCCAACGCCATCTGTTTCTGTCCTTTTTCGGAGTTGAGAAACTTTTCCTCTTGGGTGTTGTTGATGAAACCCAACTCCACAAGGATGCTCGGCATAGCCGTCTTCCAAAGCACCAGGAACCCAGCTTGCTGTACCCCTCTGTCCTGACGGCCCACCTTGCCCGTGAACTGCTGCTGCACTTTTCCAGCCAAGTTGAGGCTTTGGCTTTGATAAAGACTCTGCGAGAGCGTGAAGAGGATATAGGCCTCGGTGCTGTTGGGGTCGAAGTTGCCGTATGCATCGGTGTTGTCTTCCAAAAGGATAGCCGCGTTCTCCTTTTTAGCCACCGCCATATTCTTCTCGTTTTTCGACTCACCCATCACAAAAGTCTCGGCCCCGTAGGCCGAATTGGCTTTTTCGGTGGAGTTGCAGTGAATAGAGACAAACACGTCGGCATTGTTGCGGTTGGCAATGGCGGCCCGTTCGCTCAGTTCCACAAATTTGTCGGTTTTGCGCGTGTAGACCACCTTCACGTCGGGCAGGTTTTCTTCAATATACTTGCCAAACTTTAGTGCGACAGCCAGATTGAGTGCCTTCTCGGTAGTCACTTTGCCCAGTGCCCCCGTGTCCTTTCCCCCGTGGCCCGCATCGATCACGATGGTCTGTATTTTCTCCCCTTTCTGCGCATAAATGAACTGGGGCAGCAGAAAAACCAAGAGCAAAACACCAAATCCAATATTCTTTCGTTGTATCATATCAAGTTCATTTATTTATCTTTGCAGCGAATTTCAGACGCACAAAAGTAATCGTTTTCACCTTGGTCAAACGCGCATTACATAGAAATTATTATTCAATTAGGGCTTTTTGCCTAATGGCAGGCTTGATATTGTTGCTCTATGGATGCAGGCAAATGGCTCATGTTGAAAAGGATACGCGCGATTTTGAGCCACGGTCAGGTGATACGCTACCAGCACCGGTTCGCATCATCGACACCATCCCCATTGTTGCGGATTCGACGGGCTCAGACGCTTTTCCTGATTTCGATGCCGATACTTTGGTGTCTCAGGCTGACAGTCTGAGGATGTTGGATACCCTATACTTTACTTCCGACGACATCACTTTGTTGGATTCGTTACAGCATGAATCGTTGCAGAATGACTCGTTAAGATCCGATACATTGCAGAACGATACGTTGAAACGCGCCACCCGTCGACGCATCACCCCGCGACGCTCTGAATCGGCCATTGAGACGCAGGTCATCTGTTCGGCTTCCGACTCGTCGTATCGCGACATGAATAAGAAGAAGATTTTCTATTTCGGCAATGCCGAAGCCAAATACGACGACATCACCTTGAAGGCCGACTATCTGGAATTCGACTTGGAGACCAGCACCTGTACGGCACGAGGCACCCTCGACAGTCTGGGTAAGCCCAAGGGCCGTCCCGTCTTTACCCAAGGCGAATCGACCTTCGAAGCCATCGAGATGATGTATAACTTCAAGTCGAAAAAAGGCATCATCACCAAGGTGTGGACCGAGGAAAGCGGCGGTTACCTGCACGGCGAACGCATCAAGCGAATGGACGACAACAGCATCAACATCCGGTCAGGCGGCTACACTACCTGTAACTTGAAAGAGCATCCTCACTATCAGTTCAAGTTCACCAAGGCCAAGGTGATTCCTGATGATAAAATCGTCACAGGTCCTATCTACATGACTATCGCTGATGTGCCGTTGCCTCTTGCCTTGCCTTTCGCCATGATACCCAACACCAAGGGAAAGAAGTCGGGGCTTATTATGCCTACCTATGGTGAGTCGGCCAACCGAGGTTTCTATCTTGAAAACGGCGGTTATTACTGGGCCATCAGCGACTACTACGACCTTCAAATATTGGGCGACATCTACACCCGAGGCAGCTGGGGTATCAAACCAACTTTCCGCTATAACAAACGCTACAAGTTTAATGGCTCAGTGGCCTTGGGTTTTGCGGTCAACAAGATTGGCACGAAGGGTGCAGCCGACTATCAGGAAAGCAACGACTTCAAGGTTCGCTGGACCCACAAGCAAGACACCAAATCGCATCCGCGTAACAACTTCTCAGCAGATGTCAATATCGTCAGTTCCAACTTCAACAAATACAATGCCCAAACCACCACCGACCAGCTGAGCAACACGTTCAAGTCGAGTATCGCTTATCAGACCAACTTTGGTGGCAAGGTCTATCTCACGCTCAACGCCAGTCACAGCCAGAATACCCTGACGGGTCAGGTGACCGCCTCGCTGCCGGAGATGACGGTTACTGTCAACCGCTTTTACCCTTTGAAGAAAGTTGGCAAGGCGGGCAAGAAACGCTGGTATCAGGAACTGAACGCCAGCTATACCTTGAATGGCAAAATCTACTTCAACGACATCGACACGGTGCTCTTCAGAGGATTCACCGACAACTTTGGTGAATGGGCCAAAGACGTGATGCGCAACCACGCGCAGATGGGTGTGAAGCACGCCATTCCCATCAACCTGCCCATCAAGCTCTTCAAGCACTTCACATGGACCAACTCGGCCAACTTCAACGACTACATGTACTTCACCCACTTGGAGAAACAATGGATAGCCGATACCGACTCGACAGGACATCTTCAGACGGATACCTTGCATGGTTTCCGCAACCTGGTCGACTTCAACTTGTCGAGCAACCTTACCACCAAGATCTACGGTATGGTTCGCTTTGCCAAAGGCCCCATCCGCGCCGTGCGCCACGTGATAACCCCAACGGTAGGATTCACCTATAAACCTAATTTTGGCGACCCGAAATGGGGTGTCTATGGTAGATATATCGACGGCAACGGCAATGAGCAGATATACAACAAGTTCGCCAACGGATTGTTCGGCTCGCCTTCACAAACCCAGTCGGGATTGCTTACCTATAGTTTCAACAACACCTTGGACATGAAGGTGCCTTCACGTACCGATACTATTACGGGTGTGAAAAACATCACTTTGTTGGAGTCGTTTAACATCTCGGGCAACTATGACATCACAAAAGATTCGTTGCGCTTCTCCACCATTGGTATCAGCGGACGTACCACTTTGTTCAAGAAGTTGAAGATTAGCTATAGTAGCGTCTGGGATCCATACGCTGCCGACTCGTTAGGACGGCGTATCAATAAGTTCGAACTACTTGAGAACGGCAGGCTCTTCCATAAAAACAGTTCATCGTGGAACTTAAGTCTGAGTTATTCATTCAGTCAAAAAGATATAGACAAGTTGAAGGGGAAAGGCAAATCGAAAGACCCCAATGAATTTGGCGACGACCTCCTCAATCGTGCGCAACAGTCGGCCAATGTCACTGAAGGAGAACTGATGGAGATCATGGGTAACCCCAACGCTTATGTCGACTGGACCACCCCTTGGTCGCTTACGGTGAGCTATAACTTCACCTATACCACCAATCTGTCCTATGCAGCCTTTTTGGGCATCGCCACCAACCGTGTGGTGCAGACCCTGAACCTCAATGGTGATATCAGTATCACGCCCAAGTGGAAATTCACCTTCTCGACGGGTTGGGACTTCACCAACCACGGGCTGTCTTACACCAACGTCAGCATCTATCGCGACCTCCACTGCTGGGAGATGCGCTTCAACTGGATCCCCATCGGCAGCTACAAGAGCTGGAACTTCACCATCAACGTAAAGGCAGCGGCGCTGAAAGACCTGAAGTTGACCAAGAAGAAAGACTATCGGGATAATTAGAAACCAGGGAAAAACAATGCAGTTTACGGGTTTACGGTTGACGCCCCCCTCTGTCTTCCCTCCAACACCCGGCAATCAACCTTTTCAACCCAAATCAGCCTGTCAAAATCTCTCTGTTCTCTCCCTACCCGCTACCTACTCTCTCCCTGATTCCTCCCTGATTCTCCCTGAAATAAGAGAAAAACAGGGAGCAGGTGTATCGTTATCAACTACTTGTCAACTTGTTGTTTATATATAAATAACTCGCCGCCCCCAATGGGGTTTGACTCAATGGTTTGTCGTATCTTTGCACCGTTCTAACCCTTAGGGCTGCTGTTTTTTCAAACGCCAGCCCTTGTGGACTGAAAACTTTGACTATTTTTGCCGTTCGAAAACTAATCAAAAATCTACTGATACATTAAGCAATCACCTAAAAACTCATTACCAATGAAAAAACTCCTTACCCTTATGCTCGCGCTGGCCATCGGTTTTGGCCTGAAGGCGCAATGCCCGCTCACCCAAGCCGTTGACTTTACGGCTACTGACTGCCACGGTACCGAAGTCCATCTGTTCGACATTCTCGACAGTGGCCAGGCTGTACTCATCGATTTCTTCTATACCACTTGCGGTCCTTGCCAACAAGCCACTCCCAAGGTGGTTGAATCTTATTATGCTATGGGCTGTAATCAGCACGATGTGTATTATATGGAAATCACCCCTTATGATGCTGACCCAGCCTGTCAAAACTGGTGTCAAAACTACGGAGTGGAATACCCGACCATTGGAACTTCCAGTGGTGGTAATACCATCTGCAACACCTACGGTATTGGTGCCTATCCCACTGTCATCCTCATCATGCCCAACCATCAAATCGTGATTCAAGACCTCTGGCCCATCAACAACGCCCAGACGATTATCACCGCTTTGGAGCAACAGGGGCTGCAACAGCACGACTGCAACGGCACGACTTATGACCCGCAGGTTGCCATCAGTATTGACCAAGTCCTTGAGACCGAAATCACCGTCACCTTCACCCCCAACCCTGACTGCGCCTCCTACAACTACCTGTTGGCCACCGAGAGCGAAGTGCAGCAATGGCTCACCATGTTGGGTATGGAACTCAATGAGTACATCCACACCTACGGCTTCCCCGGCGAAGAGACCCTCTCGCACACCTTCACCGATTTGGAACCCGAAACGGAATACATGGTTTATGTTGTGGCCTCAGACCCCAACGGCAACTATGGCGGAGCCACACATGAAAGTGTCACCACCACCAATGGCGGCGGCGGCACCGATATCATGCCCGACTTCACCGCTATGGACATCGACGGCAACGAGATTCACCTCTATGACATTCTTGACGCAGGTCAGGCTGTGCTCATCAACTTCTTCCTTACTGGCGACCCGTACAGCGAAGCTCCCATGGCTGATGTTATCGAAGCCTACCGCTTATATGGCTGCAATATGCATGATGTGTTCTTCATGGAAATCTCGCCCAACGGCCATGATGATGCTTGTCAAGCTTGGGTGGACCAATTTGGTGTGCAATATCCCACCATCAGTCGCGACGGTGGTGGTAACGACATCGCCCAAGACATCCCCGTAGGCTACTATCCCACCATCATGCTCATCCGTCCCGACCACACCTTTGCCAACCGCGACATTTATCCGCCAACGCTGGAATACATCGTTGACGCCATGAACGCTGAAGGCTATGAGCAGTATCCTTGCATTGAAGAAACACTGACGTTAAGCGCCGACACACTTTATTTCCTCGATGAAGGATGGTATTCTTGGGAAGAACCTCAACAGTTGCAAGTCTCCAACTTCACGGCTGAACCCGAAGTGACCATCACTAATCTTGAACTTGAAGCAGTCGATGGCAATCCACAACACATGGATTTATACTATTTCCAATACGAAGATGAACATTATTGGCCAGACGACAGCTGGAGCATTACTATTCCACAAGGTGAGACCGTTGAATTCGATATTTATCTTGTCCTTTTTGATGGGAAAGTAAGACCATACGAGACCCGCTTGGTGTTCAAGAACACGTTAGAGGATGTCTCGGTTATTGCCTCTTGCGAAATTGAGCAATCGGTTAATGAAAACAGCCAAAGCCTTATGCTCTATCCCAATCCCGCCAACGATTTCGTGACCCTCAACGGCGAAAACCTCGGCACGGTGCGCGTCTACAACGCCCTCGGCCAAAAGGTGGACGAATTCGAGGCCAACGGCAGCGAGTTCCGTATCAACACGGCGGGCTATGAGAGCGGCATTTATTTCGTCAAGACTAATGAAGCCACATTGCGTTTTGTGGTAAAACATTAAACCATGAATATCCTCATCCTTCGTTCTTCCTTTCAGACAGACAATTTTGTCGAGACAGAATACGCCGACCTCATCCATCGGCTGAAAACGGAATGCGCTGCCGAAATCAGCATCATCGGTGATGAAAATGTGGAAACGATACAAACGTTACCCGATGCCGTGATGATTGCCACCGGTGGTGTCGAGAATCTGTTCAAGCGTATCTGGGCAGCCATCGATGTGGAGTGGAAGTGTGCCCCTTTACAACCAAAAGCAGTTACGATGATTGCCGACGGGCGCAACAATTCCCTCGCAGCCGCCTTGGAGATTCTAACCTATCTTGGAAACAACGGAATGGAAGGACGCATCGTGCATGGAACGAATGATGAAATTATCTCGGCCATGGTAGAGGCGCACGGTCGTGCGCCTCTACAGGGTCGAATTGGTTTGTTTGGCCAGCCCTCCGATTGGCTCATCGCCAGCGACGTAGACCGCGATTTCCTTTTGCAACAATATGGTGTTGAAACCATCGACATCGACCTCCAACGTCTCATTGAAGGTATCAAAGCTGTATCTCAAATGGAAGCCTTGAAGGTGACACAGAACATCGTGAAGCGTTCTAAGTCGGTTCGCGAGCCTGCTGAAACTGATATGGTGGAAGCCGCAAAAGCATATCTCGCCATTAAGCGCATCTGTCAAGAAGAGCGTTTGGATGCTATGACTATCCGTTGTTTCGATATCGTGAAAGCAAGCGGCACAACGAGTTGCTTAGCATTGGCTTTGCTCAACGACGAAGGTATTGTGGCAGGCTGCGAAGGCGATATGCAGACCTTGCTCACTATGCTGTTGGCAAAACGACTGTGTGGCGAAGCGGCATTTATGGCCAATCCTTCCCAACTTACCGATAGCAGCACAATGTTGGCACATTGCACCATTCCGCTCAGTATGTGCAATGAGACCATCATCCGTACCCATTTCGAATCAGGTATTGGCGTGGCCATACAGGGTCTGTTGCCTTTGACCGACTACACCATATTTAAATGGGGTGGTCGACAGCTTGATCGCTATTTCGTCGCGGAGGCCAAAGCCATCGAGACCCCCTACAGTGAGCACTTCTGCCGCACGCAAATCACCCTCGGCGTGAATCTGAAGCCTTATCTGCTGCAGCATTCCATAGGCAACCATCATGTCATCATCCCTGGACGGCATGAAGAAACCATCAGAAAATTCATGCAAGCGTATGGCGTTGAGTCCTGTTAAGCGAGCTTTGAGAAAGAAAAATTAATTCAAAAGGCCAATATATTCATAAATTTTGTACTTTTGCAGCCCGATTTTTTAGGCACAATGGAAAAGAATAACGAGTTTCTGATTCCGGTAAGCGGTCTCGCCTTGGGCAGCCATTCCTATCAGTTTGAAATCAATGATGATTTCTTTGCTGAGAGGGATTACTCTGAAATTCAGCAAGGTAAGGTGACCGTGAGCCTCGATGTCGACAGACAGGAGACTTTGCTGACGCTCCGTTTCGGCATCAAGGGAACGGTTTGTGTGGCTTGTGACCGTTGCGCTGATGAATTTGACTTACCCATCGAGGACGAGAGGCAGTTTTTCATTAAGTTGGGCACTGAGAACGCAGAAGAATCAGACGATGTAGCTGTCGTGGATGCCGATGCGCATGATTATGATGTCAGCTCGCTGATGTACGAATACATCATTCTTGCTGTTCCGATGCACCGAGTTCATCCTGAAGGACAATGCAACCCGGAAGTGATTGCAATGCTCACACAGGAAGACGGGTCTGCCGAGACCGATGAAGAGACCGTTGACCCGCGTTGGGCTGCATTGAAAGACATTAAAATGGCACATCCTAAAAGAAGACAGTCTCATACCAGAGGCGCGAAGAGAAGAACACATTACAAGGCCCAAACTCCTAACGTGACCATCGATCCCGTCACCGGCACCATGCACGTGATGCACCGTGCTTACTACGTTGACGGCGACCTGTACTACAGAGGTCAGCTCGTTATGGCCGCCAAGCAGTGATTGCTGGCGCATGAATCGCGGCTCACGTTTTGAAAAAAAGCGGGGAAAATGTGCCGCGTATGGAAATAATGCTTATTTTTGCATCGTTTTCGATGCGTAAGCAAAGGGAATAAAGCAACATCGGATTTTTTTCATAATCTTTATATTGTTTTTCCCCACCTGTTTCCCCAACAGGTGGGGTTTTTTTATTACCTTTGCGGCATTATTTCGAATCAACAAAACACATAACACCATGAAGAAAGTATTCTCAATCATCGCAGCATTAATGCTGACCCTTACAGTGGCACGTGCCGACGAAGGAATGTGGCTGCCCTATTCGCTGAACGGACAGAACCTGGCCGAGATGCAGGCTATGGGCTGCCAACTCACCGCTGAACAAATCTTTAGCTTCAACCAGCCCAGCATCAAGGATGCCATCGTCCAGTTTGGAGGCGGTTGCACGGGCGAGATCATCTCTCCCGAAGGTCTGCTGCTCACCAACCACCACTGCGGCTTGAGCTATGTGCAGAAGCACTCGTCCATCGAGCACGACTACCTCACCGACGGCTTCTGGGCCAAGAGCAAGGGCGAGGAGCTGCCCAACGCTGGTCTCTCCGTCCTCTTCTTAAATAAGGTGGAAGACGTCACCGAAGCCGTGCTGAAAGGCGTCACCAAAGAGACCACCGAATCCGAGCGTGAGGACTTGGTGTTCAAGAACAGCCGCGAACTTGAGAAGGAACGCAAGGGTGAGCGCAACGTGCGTATCGAGATTGTGCCGTTCTACAGCGGCAATCAGTACATCCTCTTCGAGTACGACGAATACAAGGATGTGCGCCTCGTATGCTGCCCGCCTTGGGGTATCGGCAAGTTCGGTGCTGATACCGACAACTGGACCTGGCCTCGTCACAAGGGCGACTTCAACATCTTCCGCGTCTACACCGCCCCTGATGGCAGCCCCGCGGAATACAGTGCCGACAACATCCCGATGAAGAGCAAGTGGTACCTGCCTATTAATTTAGGTGGCGTGAAGCCCGGCGACTATGCCATGATTCTCGGCTATCCCGGCTCAACTGACCGTTATTCTACCTCATACACCGTGAAGAACGTCATCGAGGAAGAGGGTCCCGCTATCATCGATTGCCGCACTACCAAACTCGAGAACTACCGCAAGCACATGGATGCTGACCAAGAGGTCTTCATCATGTACGCCTCTAAGCAGGCCAGCGTGTCGAATTACTGGAAATACTACATTGGTCAAGTGAAACAGTTGAAGCGCAATCACGTCTATGAGCGCCGCCAAGCCCAGGAAGAAGACTTCATGAATTGGGTCAATGCCGACCCGCAGCGCAAGGCCGAATACGGTGACATCTTCACTGGCATCACTCAGAAATGGGACATTCTCGATGAGATTCAGAAGTCGTTTGTCTACCACCGCGAAGCTGGCTGGAATGGTGGCGAAGCCATCTCGTTCAGCCGCAGGTTCATGCGTATCAACAAGATGATTGAATCCAAAGCCGACAAAGCCGACATCAAAGACGCTGCTGAGAATATGCAACCTGCTGTGGAGACCTTCTTCAAGGACTACAGCATGCCTTTGGACCAAGACGTGACCGCCGCCCTGTTGGCCTTGTTCTACAAGAACATTCCAGCCGAACTCCGTCCGAGTGAAGTCACCCGTATCGGCGACGAAAACAACGGTGATTTCAGCGCCTACGTGGCTAAAGCTTTCCAAAAGTCTATCTTCACCGACAAGGCCCGCCTGGAGAAGTGGATGGCAAAACCCAAGAGCTTGGACAAAGACCCCATCTTCGCCCTCACGACCAACATCATCGACTCGTACCAGACTTTGTATGCCCGCTATGAAGAGGCCCAAAACCTTGGCAACCAAGGCGAACGTCTTTACATGAAAGGCTTGATGGAAATGCAGAGCGACCGCAACTTCTACCCCGATGCCAACTTCACCATGCGTCTCACCTACGGTACTGTGGAGCCTTACAAGGCAGCTGATGCCGTAAACTACAACTACTACACCACCATGGACGGCGTGATGGCGAAGTATGTGCCTGGCAACTGGGAGTTCGATATTCCGCAGGATGTGCGCGACCTCGCCAACAACAGGGACTATGGTCGCTATGCCAATGAAAAGGGTGAACTGGTCGTCAACTTCATCACCACCAACGATATTACGGGTGGTAATTCTGGCAGTCCCGTCATCGACGGCGAGGGCAACCTCATCGGATTGGCCTTCGATGGCAACTGGGAAGCCATGAGCGGCGACCTGAGTTTTGAACAGAAGGTGCAGCGCACCATATGCATGGATGCCCGCTACCTCCTCTGGTGCATCGAGAAAGTCGGCAAGTGCCAGAATATCATTGATGAGTTGGTGATTAAGTAATTGTTTGAAACTACCATTTCGGTACGGTTTTTGTGCACCTTCTGAAAGCAAACTAAACCAATTTTATCATGGAAACAAAGAAGCTATATCGTTCCAATGTGGACAACAAACTCTGCGGTGTATGCGGAGGTATTGGTGAATACTTTGAGCTTGACCCCACTATCATCCGTTTGTTGTGGGTTATCTTTACCTTCTGTGGCGGCGCCGGGCTCTTGGCATACATTATTGCAGCCCTTATTATGCCCAAACAGCCTTAATGGGTAGTTAAAGAAAAATCATAATTAAAGGATATTCAGTCTGTTGGCATCTTGCTTCACGAAGATGGCTAGCATGATAGTGAAGGCCAACAGACTGCTTCCTCCATAGCTCAAGAAGGGTAGGGGGATGCCGATGACCGGCATGAGTCCGATGGTCATGCCGATGTTGATGGCCACATGAACGAAAAATATGCCAGCGATACTGTAGCCATACACACGGCTGAAGGTGGATCGTTGTCGCTCAGCCAGGTTGATGATTCGTAACAACAAGGCGATGTAGAGGATTAATACTGTAGCTGTGCCGAGAAATCCTCCTTCCTCGCCTATGGTACAGAAAATGAAATCAGTGTGCTGCTCAGGTACGAAATCATATTTGGTCTGAGTGCCTTGCAGAAAGCCTTTTCCGGCAAATCCACCTGAGCCGATTGCAATTTTTGACTGATGAACGTTGTAACCGTCGCCTTTGGGGTCGTCTTTCATTCCCAATAGCACTTCGATACGGGAGCGTTGGTGCTCTTGGAGCACTTTGTTGAAGGCATAATTGACAGAAAAGACGAAGCCAAAACCAATGGCAAATACAATCAGCAAAGGGATGACGGTGTCGCGTTTTTTACTGAGAAAGAGATAGATGATTGCGAAAACCAAAAGCACGCAAAGGAGGATATACATCACTTTTTGAGTCCATAACAAGGTGAATATAAACAATATGGCCGCCGCCACACCTGCTGCCATAAGTATACCTGCATAAGGCAATCCCTCGCGGTAGAGAACGAATATGAAGGAGATGAATACCAAAGCAGACCCTGTGTCGTTTTGCAGTAAGACCAAAGCCATGGGAAACAGGATGATAGCAAAACTGACAATACGGTCTTTCCGTTTTCGTAAGTCTACATCAAGTCGCCCTAGGTAACCTGCCAACGCCAACGCCGTCGCCATTTTTGCAAACTCGGATGGCTGGAACTTGACGGGGCCAAACTCAATCCAGGAAGTAGCCCCTTTGGTGGCTGTACCATAGACCAACACCATAATTAAGGAGGCAAGAAAGAAGAAATAAATCCATATCGAAAACGCGTTGAAGAACTTAGCATCGATTAGGAGGACGATAAAGCCGAAAAACAAAGCTATCCCTATCCAAAGAAGTTGTTTGCCGTATTCCATCGAAAAATCGAAGATACTTGGATGCATCTCGTTGTATTTGGCGGAGAAGATGCTAAACCAACCTATCAAGACCAAGGTAAGATAAATAAGAACGGTCACCCAGTCAAGTCGTCCTATGATACGGTTTCTATTGTCGTTATTGTAAATCATCTTTCGTTTTTGTAGGTGATGCGACCTTCCATCATGCGTTGCTCAAGGTCTTCGCGGATGGTGTATCCGCGAATGTATTTCTCAATCATCAGGCTGGCGATGGGGGCAGCCCAAGTGGCTCCGTAACCTCCGTTCTCGATGATGACAGCGAGGGCTATTTTGGGGTCGTCAGCAGGAGCAAAGGCGATAAAGTTGGAGTGATAGTTGCCGTGGGGGTTCTGGGCTGTGCCGGTTTTGCCACACTGGGGAATGTCTCTCATCTCGTAACGTCGTGCTGTACCTGCCGGTCCGCTGAATACCGTGCGCAAGCCTTGCTTCATGACACGGACATGCCTTGGGTCGATGCCTGACTCGATGCGCGTGGTCATCACCTCGGGGATGGCTGTGGTATCGCCGAAGCAACGTATGAGGTGGGGTGGATAGTAGTAGCCTTCATTGGCAATAAGAGCTGCTATATTAGCGAGTTGTAGCGGAGTAACCAACACCTCGCCTTGTCCGATTCCTAAGGAACGGATGGTTACCGAAGTCCATTGTCCTTGGTACATTTTGTCATAATACTCACGTGATGGAATATTTCCAGAGCGTTCGTATGGGATATCGGTTCCAAAGGTATGACCTAATCCTAACTGGTAGGTCATGTCTTTCCAATACTCGTAGCCTTTTTTGATGTTGCCAAACTTGGGGTTGTTGATGGTAGCTTTGAAAGCCTCGTAGAAGTAGGGGTTGCAGGAGTTCATGATGGCGTTGGCGAAGTCGGGGCTGGGGCCGTGTGAGTGAGTGCATTTGATGGGCAAGGAGGCAGGTCCGCTGCAATGGAATACGGTGGCGGGTGTGATGGAACCGCTTTGCATGGCAATCATTCCCACCACAGTCTTGAAGGTGGAGCCTGGAGGGTAAGTACCACTGATGGCTCTATTGATTAAAGGCTTCATGGGGTCTTTTTGCAGCTCCTGGTAATTTTTGCCTCGTTGACGGCCAACAAGCAGATTGGGGTCGTAGGTTGGACTTGAAACGAAAGCGAGAATCTGCCCGGTTTTGGGCTCTATGGCAACGATGGACCCGATTTTGCCTACCATCAGTTTTTCACCATAGGCTTGTAAGTCAGCATCCATACCGAGGTAAATGTCTTTTCCTGCAACAGGGTCGCGATCGAGTTCGCCGTTCTCGAAACTGCCCATCTCACGGTTGTGAACGTCCACCATCATCACTCGGAGGCCTTTCTCGCCGCGTAGTTCCTTTTCGTATGACCGTTCTATGCCTGACTTTCCAATATAGTCACCTTGCCGATAGTAGCCTTCTTGGTCTTTCTCTAGTTCAGAGGGACTGATTTCTCCTATGTCGCCAAGGGTGTGTGCGGCGATGGCATCGGGATAGTGACGCACGGTACGTGTCTGGAAATAGAACCCCGGATATCGGTAGAGAACCTCGGCAATGTGGGCGTAATTCTCTTTTGAGACTGCTGCCATGAAGGTTGACGGCTTCAGATAAGATTCTTTCTTGGCTTTGTTCATCCTTTCGATGAAAGATGAGCGGTCGATGTCCAAAAGATGGCAGAAACCAACAGTGTCAAATGGATGCAAGGTGTCGCGCCGCATGGCCTGCTTGGGGATGACCATAAGGTCATAAACCGCCTCGTTGAAGACCAGAAGTTTTCCATTGCGGTCGTATATTTTGCCTCGTGCCGGGTATTGGGTAACGAAACGCAACGCGTTGTTGTCAGCCAATTGCTTGTAGTGCCGGTCGATGACTTGTAGTGAGAACAGCCGGATGAGATATATCAAACCTACGGTGATGAAAACACCCATCACTAATAACTTTCTGTTTGACAAATTGTTATATCCTCTGCTCATTTTTGGATTTTTGTTTGACAAAAGTACAAGTTTTCTTTGTATGCCTGCAAGTGTTGGCATGAAAAAAATGAAAAAAAAATTCTTTGAAAGAAAATTGCTGTTTTTCGATTTAGAATCAAAGGTTTTTTTTACCTTTGCACGGTTTTATGGACTTATCATATGAAAAGACATTTCAATATGGCCTTGTTACTTTGCCTCCTTTTTGCAGGCTGTGGTCGGCAGGAGAAGACGGGAGATGTCATTCATCGTGAGTTCTACCAGGCTGTGTGGGAGCGCTTTGACTATGTTAGCAACATTGTTGAAATCGAAAGCCCCACTACCTTTGACTTGGGAATGCGTATCGGTTTTACTGAAGATTATCCTTACGAAACCATTTCCTTGGTTTTCACGGTTTTCACCTCCGACAATACCCCATATCGTAGCAAAGGCTATAAATTTAGGGTGAAAGACAGTGAGGGCCGATGGAGTTCGGATTGTGTTGACGGCTGTTACACTTTTGATTTGCCCATTAACAAGGCTATGGAGATTAATGAGGTTGGCACATATCGCTTCCAGATGGAACAAACCATGCCTATTACACCCTTGGTTGGTGTGAAAGAGTTGACATTGTACAATAAAAACAATAAAAACACATAATTCTATGAAATACAGACTTACAAAAATTGTTCTTGCGCTTCTCATCGCAGTCGGCTTTGCTTCATGCGTTCCGCAGAAAAAGATGCTCTATCTGAAAGAGGCCCAAATGGCTGCCGCGAATCTATCCAAAGAGTATGTGAATGACCGCTCAATCAACTATAGGTTGCAACCTGGCGACAACTTGTATATCAGGGCGATTAATACCATCGACGCAATGAGTGCCGCCGCCATTAATGGTGAAACTACTGCTACTCGTAGTTCGTATCTCACCAGCGATGCAAGTATCTATCTTAATTCATACACCGTGGCTGAGGATGGTTGTATCGAAATGCCTTTGATAGGTAGAATCATGGTGAAGAACCTGACTGTAGAAGAGGCTACGAGCAGGCTTCAGGAAGAGATTAATAAATATGTGAACCAAACCATGCTCATCGTCAAGTTGTCGAATTTCAACCTAACGGTTCTGGGAGAGGTATCACGTCCAGGCACTTATAAGGTCTATCAACAACAAATCAATCTTTTTGAAGCCGTTGCTATGGCAGGCAATATGACCAGCTTCGCCAAGAACAATGAGGTGAAGATTATCCGTCAGACCGACAATGGCTCCGAAATTGTCACGGTTGATATGGGACAGGCTGATATTTTGGAATCTCCTTATTACTACCTGAAACCCAATGACATCATCTATATAGAACCGCTCAAGATCAAGCAATGGGGCTTCACCACCTTCCCGTACTCAACGGTTTTCTCTATTGTCTCATTGGGTGTTACTTTAGTTACATTAGTACGCACCTTAAACAAAACAAATTAATAATAAGTTTTTTTGAATCTATAACGCTAAGATATTATGGCAAACGAACAGCAGGCATACAATTCACAACAAGCCAACAACGAAGAACAAAGTATTGATATCAAGAAGCTGATATTCACCGTTCTCAACAACTGGTTTCTATTTGTTATTTTTGCTTTTGTGGCTTTGGTAATCGGTTTCTTTGTTAACCGGTACTCAACCAATGTCTACAAGACAACAGGCTCGGTGCTCATCAAGGATTCGCGTAGCAATTTTGACCCTACCACCCTTATGACCTCGATGAATGTTTCTGGAAACCAGAGTACAGAAAATGAGATAGCCGTCCTTAAGTCGTATACACTCACTGAGCGTGTGGTCAAGAAAATGAATCTTGAGGTGACTTATATGGAAAAAGGCCGTTTCACCAGCACTGAATTGTATAAAACAGCCCCTTTCCATGTTGAGTTCGAGCGTAGCGTACCCCAGGCCGTTGGACTTCAATATGCGGTGACTTTCATTGGTGACGGCACGATTAAACTGAGTGCTACGGGAGAGGGTCTGAGGAAATACGACTATGTCCTATGCAAACAAGTCGAAAACAATCCTTACGCTTCTATTGATGTGAGTGGAGAATACAGGGAGGGTGAATGGATTGACAATGGATATAACCGTATTCGCATTACCAAAACGGAAAGTTATGACCCTGAAACCATAGGACGTCGTAACCTTTATTTTAACTTGAACAGTTATCCGAGTATTGTGCAGCAAATGAGTGGCTTCAGTGCCAGTGCTACAAGTAAACAATCCTCTGTGGTGATGATTGTCACCAACGGTACCAGCCCTCAGAAAATTGTCGACTTCACCAATATGTTGATGAGTGAATATGTGATGCGTGGTTTGGAGAAGAAGAACCTCGTCAGCGAAAACACCATCGAATTCATTGACGGTGAGTTGACAGGCATTCAAGAGTCGTTAACCCAGGCTGAGACCGAGTTGAAGGATTTCCGTCAGGAAAATGACTTGATGAACCTCGACCTGCAGGCCAACCAGGTATATACCAACTTGCGTGCTTTGGAGACGGAAAAAGCCGAGAAGACTGTCAATCTGAAAATTTACAAACGTTTGCAAGAATACATCAAGGTTCAGATTGATGATCCTGAAAACTTAGCTTCACCCAGCACAATGGGTATCAATGACCCCCTGCTAAATCAATTGGCCCGCGACCTGGTTACTTTGGCTCAGACTAAGGCTACGCAACAGCTCACCCAAACCGAGCAGCACCCGCAGATTATGAAACTCAATGAGCAGATTGTGACTACCAAGAAGGCTTTGCTGGAAACCATTAACAACCTCGTTGACAATGCACAAATGGGTCTTAACGAGATTAACAGCCGTATACGTCAGTTGGAAGCAGAGTCGAGCAAGTTACCGGGCAAACAACAACAGCTCATCAATTATCAACGTAACTTTGACTTTACTGACGACACCTATAAATATTTGATGCAGCGTCGCGCTGAGGCCCAGATTCTTCGTGCTTCCAATACGCCTGACAACGAGATTCTGGATGAGGCTCGTATTGAGCGTACCGTTAAAATAGCGCCTCGCAGTTCCATGAATTATCTCGTTGCGCTGATTCTTGGTTTGCTCATCCCTGCCCTGTATCTCTTCCTGAAGGAGTTCTTCAACACCACAATTACAGACCGTAAGGATGTGGAGAAACTGACCCATTATCCTATTATTGGTTTGGTGGCCCAGACCCCCAATATGAAAGACCCGTTGGTGGTGGTCAACAATCCCAAAGCACCTGTGTCGGAGTCATTCCGTTCAATACGTACCAATGTTGAATTCATCACGCAAAGTAAGACACCTTGTACCATTCTTGTCACGGGTGATATGCAGTCCATTGGTAAGACTTTCAACAGTATCAACATTGCTTCAATCTACTCACTCTATGGCAAGAAGACGGTGCTGTTGGGCTTCGATATGCGTAAGCCTAAGCTCTATCAAGAGTTCGGTCTCAACAACAATGTTGGTCTAAGTACGTATCTTTCAAATAAGGATGGACTGGATGATATCATCCAACCCACTTCGAAGATTCCGTCGCTTGACATCATCACCAGCGGTCCTGTGCCGCCCAACCCGTCTGAATTGATTGCTTCATCAAAGTGCGACGAGTTGTTTGCCGAATTGAAGAAGCGTTATGATTATATCATCATCGATACCCCGCCTGTTGGCTTCGTCACGGATGCTCTGTTGCTGATGCGCTTCACTGATGCCAATATCTTCATTGTGCGTCAAGGTGTCACCAACAAGAGTGCTTTTGGAAGCATTATTAAAGACTATGAAAGCCGCAATTTGCCGTTCCAAATTGTTATGAATGGTGTCTATGCCCAAAAGGGTTATGGAAGCTATGGACGCTACGGTTACAGACGCTATGGTTATGGCTATGGTTATGGTTATGGTTATGGCTATGGTTATGGCTATGGTTACGGCTACGGTGCTTATGGTAATGGTTCAGATTATTATGGTGAAACCGATGATGACAAAAAGAAGAAGCACCATCATCACCATCATCATAGAACATTCTTTCAAAAGTTATTCGGTAAGAAGAAGAAATAACCGTAAACTTGTATGACGGCTGAACGCAACGACGGAAAGAACGAACCGCAATGGCATGCACTGTATGTCAGGTCAAGGTCGGAAAAGAAGGTGTTACAACAGCTTCAGGAATTGGGCATTGAAGCCTATCTGCCGATGTTGACCAGTATCAAGCAGTGGAGTGATCGTAAGAAAAAAGTTGAGGAGCCGCTGTTTAAGTCGTACGTTTTTGTCCGTAACACCGCGAAGCAGCACTATTACGTCTTAGGTGTCTATGGTGTTGTACGCTTTGTTACCTTTGAAGGCAAGGCTGTTGTGGTACCGGAGAAACAGATTATCGCCATCAAAAAATACATCGATAACCCCGTTGATGACGAGGACGAGTTGAAAAGCATGGATTTGCATGAAGGACAGCTAGTCAGAATCACCAACGGGCCGATGCAGGGTCTAACGGGACGCTTGGTTTCTGTCAAAAGTAAACGTCGGCTCTTGGTTAATATTGATGTGGTTGGACAGTCTATTCCAGTGAGTATTGCACGCACCAAGGTGGAACCAGTAGAGGAAAGGAAAAACAATGTCATCGGTTATCCTGACGAAAACAAATAATAAGCAACTTCAAAATACCTAATCTATGGATACAGAAGAGAGAAGAAAAGACGCAACACGTAATAGAAACCTGCTTATTGCAGCCCTTGTCGCTTTGCTGGTGGCTTTGGTGTGCGTCGTTATTTTGGCTGTCAAAAATTCCTCCATAAAAGACTCTTTGAGTAATTTGGAAGCTGAAAAGGAGATGCAACGTGCCGATTTCCAAGCCGAGGTCGACAGCCTGATGAAGGTCCATAATGAATTGAAAGAGAGTTATGGCGAGTTGAGTCAAGAGTTGGCTGAGAAAGACAGTATCATTCAAGCTGATGCTGTCGAAATCAAAAAGCTCCTTGACTCACAGTGGGATTATTACCGCATCAAGAAGAAAGTTGCCTCGTTACAGGCTATCTCTCAAAAGTATGTACGTCAGATGGATTCCCTTTATACCGTCAACCGAGAATTGGTGGCTGAAAATGAACGTATCCGTGAGGAGTATCAGGCTGAGAAACGTCAGAACACCACCTTGTCGCGTCGTAACGATGAGTTGACTGATAAGGTCAATCTGGCTGCCACAATGAAGATCCATAACTTGACAGCCAATGCAGTGCGGTTTAAGGGCAATTCAAAAGAAGCTGTCACGGATCGTGCCAATCGTGCCGAGCGTATTTTGGTAGACTTTACAATAGCACAAAATGAACTTGTTGAGATGGGTACCAAGGTGTTTTATCTTCGCATTGCCGACCCTACCAAGATGGTCATTGCCAAGGGAACGGGTGACGAGTATTCTTTTGTCTCTAATGGCGAGTCGCTACAATATACTGAAAGGGTGCATGTCAATTACGATGGTAAAGACACTTCTGTCCGTGCCTATTATCTTAAGCCCTCAGGCATTGAAATGATGCCTGGCCGTTATTACATTGACGTGTATGAGCAGGGCGGAAGACTTGTTGGACAGACTTCGCTTGAACTGAGATAAACTTATTCCAGAATCGACCTTAACACTTCATGCGACTTGAAGCCTTTCATCACGGGGGCGTGAAGTCGCATGAATGTTATTATGCCATCGAGCATTTCACGTCGTCCGGCGGCGTTGAGAGGGATTCGGCAGGCTGCATCGATAGGTGTGTCAAGTAGGCGCGATAAGAGGGCTGCATTAGGAACATCGAAATAATAGGGGTGTACTGGATAATGAGGAACGAAAAGCCCTTCCATCATGTCGAAACAATAACCTGGCTCATGGTTGGTCTTGGGATAGAAACCAAGATATCGTGTCAATTCGAGGGTGAAAAACAAAGGGAAGTTAGCGTAGTCTGTATCCACCAAATCAAGCCATAGCAGACTTTGCTCGATGAAGTCGAATAGCGATGCATTAGGGTCGGGTTCTGTCAAGGTTTTTGACAGCAGTTCGCTGACGTACATCATTATGGCACTTTTTTTCATCACAAAGGGCAGACTGTTGTAGATGATGCGCATCTGTGCGTCCTTCAGATAGCCCAAGGAGGTCTGGCGGTTTTTCCCGACTTCCACGTAATTAATAAGATGTAGATTTTGGAACAGAGCAGCACGGGTTTTCGATGTGTGGTTGAATGCCCCTTTTACCATATAAGACTTCAACCCCAGCTCCCTTGCGTATATCTTAACAATCAAGCTTGTGTCGCCGTAGCGCAAGGATTGCAAGACGATGCCTTGGATTTTGTCGTCCATGTATGTCTGTTATTGTACCAGAATTTTTGTGGCGAAGCGATTCTTGCCGTATTTATCGCTGGTAAAGATAAAATAGATGCCAGGTGTAACACGTTGTCCATTGATGTTGGTAAGATCCCATACGGCCTGTCCGCCTTCAGAAAGGATTTGGGTAACAAAACTACCGTCTACAGTGGTAATCCGTACCAAAGAGTTGCTGACTAACCCTTTGATACCAACATAGCCTTGATACCCATCTGCAACAGGGTTAGGATAAGCAATCACATCAGTGACTTCTGGAGCAGGCTCGGAGGACACGCCTTTGTAGGAGATAACTCCCGATGCTGTGCCGAAAAAGACTTCACCATCCGCAGAGATAGCCATAGTAGTAACCGAATTCTCGAAAAGAGGACTGTTGTCGGTGGTGAAGTAATGGATTTCCTCGGGTTTGTTGGCAAATGACATGAGACTAACGCCCGACTCAAGGCCAAACCAAATCTGGTTGGCTCCATCTACTGCCATCGAAAGAACGCTGGAACCCTTGAAGAGAGGGTCCCATTGGTCGGTACCATCGTTGCGAGGTACCTCTTTTACACTGGCTTTATAGCCTGGCTCTGTGAAAATCTTGCGTGAGTCGGCGAAATAGCAAGGACCGTCGGTCGTACCCACCCACACATAGCCGTCTTTGTCAACAGCGAGACAGTTGGCAGTGCCTGTAAGACCACCCGTGGTGATGCCTGTATTCAAAAAAGCCACCTGATCATCGGAGGTGTCGTCTAATGTGCCACCATCGTTAAAGACGATAAGCTCGCCACCTCTTTTCAATATCCATTTATAATCGTATTTGTCGATAATCATGACACCGATATCGTTACCGTTTGTGTTCCCGCCAAGGCTATATGAATGCCAGGAACCATTGGATTCCATGACTGAGAGCAATCGATTGGCTCCCGAGTTGGCGACCCATAAGTTATGATGGCTGTCAAAACCGAGGCCGCTGATATTGATGAGGTTTGGATCTGATATCCAATAGTCTAAAGTGCTGTTCTCGGCGTTATAGACTTCCACAAGTTCGTCTCCTTTCAGTTTTAATATACCTTTACCCCATGTGCCAATATATGTGACGGAAGGATCTCTGGGATCTGTGGCGGTACAGATATAGTCGGAAAAGCCATTCAGTTCTTCCATGGTCTGGTTGTTGAAAATAGTCCAAAAGCCATCAAAACGAGCCACGCCTTCTTTCATGTAGCGTTTGCCCCAGTTGGCAGCATGACCACCGGTGGCAATCCACACTTGGTCTCCGCAAGCCTGCAACTCAAAGACGTTCTTTGAGGCAGTGCCATTGGGCTTCAACTCCTCTGCATTCCATCCGTTATGAGTCTTCAGGAGCCCCCGCCTGACATCTCCAATCCAGTAGTCGTGATTGCTGTCAATGGCAGCCGACAAGGGTTCGATGCCACCGTCAAGCGAGTAGATGTTCAGGATGGGGGCTAGCGTGTTGTCGTATACTTTGACTGAATAGTAATTGGTGATAATGAGTTTGTCATTATAGGCGCGGAGTTCGCGTTTCTGTGATATGTTATCCTTCTCAAAATACCCCCAACTGTTTCCATCGTTGACAAAAAGAGTGTCTTTGTCATAGCCGCCATCATAGTTGAGGAACAATTTGTTGCCGAAGACTTCCATCTCCGTGTAGGCCAAATGTGGATGTATTAGCGATGCATCAAAACTCCAGGCTGCATAGTTGGCTAGGTTCTGGCTATTTTGTGAGGCATAATACACTCCATCGTCGGTAGAGGCGTAGATTTTTCCGTTGAAGATGGCCACATCGGTTACATTGACTAGATTGCCCTGACTGCCGATGTAATAAGTGTCTTTCACTTCTTCACGGGCCAAATCAAAAACGACGATGCCAAAGCCGCAAGCTACATAAGCCAGATTGTCGTCGAAGAACACGTGGTTGATGCTTTTGCTGCCTACAATGTTTTTGTCTTTGATGACGCTCATGTTGCTGACGTTACCCGCTTGGTCGATGAGATCGACATTGGCATTGGTGTAGGCTACAAATAGCTTATGTTGCGCTTCGCAATAGCCCATCGTGCTGATGCCAACATCCGACAATCCGTTGATTTTATTTAAGATATGGATGGAGTTGTCGTCCTTGTCGTAGTAGAACAACTCATACTCAGTTGCTGCGTAGATAAGGTTGCCGACGGGCTCAACGGCAATGACCTTCTGATAAGGCAGATGGGTGCGCCAATGTCCGATGGAGACTTCGTTTTGACCGAAGAGGGTGGCGACTGAAATGAAGAATATAAAGGTGATAAAAGATTTCAAGCAGTTCATATCTATGCAAATTAGGCGGTAAAGATACAATATTATTGCCACTTAACGAGGTTTTTCAGCTTTTATTTTACTGTTTACCAAATTATTCGTACTTTTGCCGCCCATTTTTCAACCATCAATACAATAATTAAATGACTGACAACGAAAGATCTGGCAAGCGTCCGCGCACCAGAAGAGAGGAACCGGAAGAGTTCCAACAAAGAAGGTCCTTCAAGTTTTATCACCGTGATGGTGACGAAGAGGGACGGGAAAAATCATTTGGCGACGAGCCGAGAGGTGAGCGTCGCTTCAGTGACAGAGGCGAACGTAAGTTTGGCGATCGCCGTTTCCATGATGACGAAAGACCGCGCCGTCGTTTTGATGATGACAGACCGCGTCGCCGCTTTGACGATGAGGACCGTCCTAGAGAACGTCGTTTCCGCGATGACGAGCGTCCTCGCCGTCGTTTTGACGATGAGGATCGTCCAAGAGAACGTCGTTTCCATGAAGATGACAGACCGCGCCGTCGTTTTGATGATGACAGACCACGTCGTCGCTTTGACGATGAGGACCGTCCACGAGAACGCCGTTTTCGCGATGACGATCGTCCTCGCCGTCGTTTTGATGATGACAAATCGAGAAGTGAGCGTCATTTTCGCGATGAAGAGCGTCCACGTCGCAGATTTGACGATGACAGACCACGTCGCAGATTTGACGACGATGAGCGTCCGCGTCGTCGCTTTGATGACAAGGATGAAGAACGCCGTGGCCGCAAGGGCTATGTCCGTGAAAAAGACCCGGAGTACGACCGTCCGAAGGCAACAGGTGAAATCCGCCTGAATAAATACTTGGCTGACTGTGGCATCTGTTCGCGTCGTGAGGCTGACGACCTGATTAAGGCAGGTTGTGTTGAGGTGAATGGCGAAATCATTACCACGATGGGATACAAGGTGAAGACAGAAGACAAGGTGGTTTATGGCGGTCAGACCCTGAATCGTGAGAAACTTCGCTATATCTTGTTGAACAAGCCCAAAGGATACATCACTACGTCTGACGATCCGTATGAGCGTGATACTGTGATGGAATTGGTGAAGGATGCCTGTCCTGAGCGTATTTTCCCTGTAGGACGACTTGACAAGAACACCACCGGCTTGCTGCTGTTTACCAATGATGGTGATTTGACCAAGAAGTTGACTCATCCTAGTAGTGAGGTGCCGAAGCTGTACCATGTTATTCTCGACAAGCCTTTGACGAAGAACGATATGTTGCGTGTTTCGGAAGGCATTGAGCTTGACGATGGCCCCATTGCCGCCGATAATATCGCTTATGACCAGGATGACGATAGCAAGAAGAGTATCGGAATAGAACTTCATTCGGGTCGTAACCGTATTGTGCGCCGCATCTTTGAACATCTCGGCTATGAGGTGATTAAATTGGATCGTGTGATGTTTGCCGGTTTAGACAAATATCGTTTGCCTCGAGGTGAGTGGCGCTTCCTCACCGATTTGGAGGTGAGGAACCTGAAGAATCTCTGAAATTGAACGAGATAACGCGACAATACATCAAGGACAACTTGAACGCCGATGTGCCGACGCTTGCCTTACGTAAGGCGCCCGTCGGCACCGACGTTTTATTGGCGTTGCGACAAATCGAAGCACGACAACTCTTGCAAAAGAAAGTGCCAGATTGGAGCAATAATGAAAACTTGCTCTTCCCTGCCCGTCTTGCTCTCGAGCAATGTTCTTCGGAGGCTACCGCCCGCTATAAAGCTGGTCTGGTGAGTGGCGTAACTCTCGTTGACCTCACAGGAGGTTTGGGCATTGACAGCTATTATCTCTCACAATCGTTTCAAGAAGTCGACTATGTGGAGCGACAACCAGATCTTTGTAATCTGGCCAAACACAATTTTGAGGTAATGAAGGCTCCTGTCAGGGTGTGGAATGAAACGGCAGAAGCGTATTTGGAGCATTGTACAGCTAAAGATTGTATTTATCTTGATCCAGCACGGCGAGATGAGTATGGACACAAAACCGTGGACATCTCCGATTGTACTCCCAATGTGTTGGATTTGCAGGATACTTTATTGCATTTGTCTGATACTGTGATGATAAAGCTGTCCCCCATGCTTGATATCAAGAAAGCACTGGACGAGTTGCACAACGTTTCGGATGTACATGTACTGGCTTCAGGAAACGAATGCAAGGAGTTGGTTTTCGTTTTGAGACGGGGCTTCACGGGCCAACCCACACTATATGCCGCCAATTTGATGACGCAACAGCCTGTTGTCAGTTTTACTTATGAGGAAGAAAGTAATTGTCCACTGCAACTCGCTGATGGTGTAGGCCGTTATCTGTACGAACCCAATGCCGCTCTGATGAAAGCAGGGAGTTACAAACTGCTTGCTCATCAGTTCAAGGTACGTAAGTTGCATAAAAACAGTCATCTGTACACCTCTGATGTCTTGGTGCCTGACTTTGCTGGACGCATTTTTGAAGTGGAGAGTTATGCCCCTTATAATAAAAAAACAAGACTAACGCTATTGGCAGATGTGGAGGAGGCCAATCTAACTGTGCGCAATTTTCCCCTTACTGTGGATGCACTACGTAAGTCGTTGAAGATTAGGGAAGGGGGAGCTATTTATTTGTTTGCCACTACGATCGGGAATGGAGAAAAGATCCTGATAAAAACGAAAAAATCCGTCTCCTGAGGAAACGGATTGTCGGGTTCACAAAGACTAGAGATTATCGTTTGTCGGGAATACCGAACTTGGTCCACCATGTTTGGTCATATTTCGTTTTGACACAACGTTTCACTTCTTTAGTGTGTAGTTTTAAGTCGTCAAGCACACCGTGGGCTTTATCGCTTTTTCTGCGGTATTCCTCTTGAATCCGGTCTAACTCGGCTGACATGGCTTCCAGTTTTTTGCAGTCGTCCTCCAATTTTTGGAGCAGTGATTCGTCGACGCCGGCGTCACGCCCCATACGTTGATTTCGCTTAATTCCCGTAATAATGAGCTTCGATTTCTCGAGCTGGTCTTTAAAAATTTGATACATAATGTTTTATTCTTGTTGTTAGTTGTTTTTGCAGAATGAATGCTTTTCACCCGCAAAAATAAGGAAAATCTTGAAATGGCAAATAATTTCGGATTCAATAATATTCCTTATTTTTGCAGCATCTATGACGAGATTAAGAAGCAAATATCACATCCGTCGCATTATCCGTGATTTCTTTGTCGCACCAGAGGAAGAGAGGGGTAGCGGTATGAAAGAACGCTTGGGAGGACTGCAACGTTATATTGAGCAGGTCAAGCCTGATTTTGTTGAGGGGGGACGTTTTGCATGGCTGAAATCCACCTTTGAGGCTTTCGAGAGTTTTCTTTTCGTTCCAGATAAGACAGCACGTCGTGGATGCCATATCCGTGATGCAGTGGATTTGAAGCGCACTATGATAACTGTCGTTATTGCCCTGATGCCAGCCTTGCTTTTTGGCATTTGGAATGTAGGCTATCAGCATTATTTGGCTACGGATGAAGTGGTGGGATTTTGGCCTGTCGTTGGTTATGGTTTGTTGACATCGCTTCCGGTTATTGTCGTTTCTTATGTTACGGGCTTGGCCATTGAGTTTGTTTTTGCCCAGATTCGACGGCATCAGGTGAACGAGGGTTTTCTGGTGACTGGAATGCTCATACCCATGGTTCTGCCCCCCGACATACCGCTGTGGATGGTCGCCCTGGCTACGGCCTTTGCCGTGCTTATCGGCAAGGAGGCTTTTGGCGGAACTGGTATGAATTTCATAAATCCGGCTCTTCTGGCTCGTGCTTTTCTTTTTTTCGCCTTTCCCTCAGCTATGTCGGGCGATAGGGTGTGGATTGCCGGACAGCCCGATGCCGTTACGGGAGCGACTCCATTAAGTATGCTTGCGGAAGGCGGCACAGATCTTCCTTCTGTTTGGTCTATGCTTTGGGGCGGCATCCCTGGTTGTTTGGGTGAGACCTCCAAGATTGCCATAGCCTTAGGTGCTATTCTTTTGTTGACGACAGGAGTGGCCAACTGGCGCATTGTTGTTTCTGTGTTTCTGGGTGGTATGGGCATGGGTCTGGTGTTCAATGCCGTTGGTAACGATGCCTATATGCAGTTGCCGTTCTATTATCATCTGCTTATGGGAGGCTTTGCATTTGGTGCAGTCTTTATGGCGACTGACCCAGTGACTGCACCCCAAACCAATGTCGGTAAATGGGTTTATGGACTGCTTATCGGTATCTTTGCTGTTGTGTTGCGTGTGGTCAATCAGGCCTACGCTGAAGGTATGATGCTGGCCATCTTGCTTATGAACTGTTTCGCTCCGCTCATCGACCATGTCGTAATTGCCAGGAATATCGCCATGCGGCAAAAGCGCATTTGTGCAAAAGCTAAAACTCACTAGTTATGAAAAGAGACATCAACAGCAACAGATATATCTTTATGTATGCGACGGTTTTAGTAGTTGTAGTGGCTGTGTTGTTGACGTTGGCTTCCTTGTGGCTTCAGCCCTATCAGCAGCGTAACCGCGAGAACGAGCAGTGCATCAACATACTTACTGCGGCTGGCGTGTCTGGGGTAACCAAGGAGAATGCACGAAGGTTGTTTGAGCTGCATTGTACAGCATCACTTCAGTTGGATGAACAAGGGGAACCCTCCGACGAGGGGAGCCTTCCGTTATATGTGATTGACCATCAGATTAGTGTTGTCCCCATGCGAGGCAATGGGCTGTGGGGACCTATTTGGGGCTATATCGCTATCGGAACCGATGGCAGCACTGTGGTGGGTGCTAATTTCGACCACAAGTCGGAGACTCCCGGACTGGGAGGGGAAATCACTACGGAAAAGTTTCAGAGTCAGTTCAGTGGACGTCAGTTCAGGAACGCTAAGGGTTACCTACCCGTTGAGGTAGATGCCATTACAGGTGCGACGAAGACTTCAAAAGGCGTTGAAGAGATGATGGACAAGACGTTAAGAATGTATTATCCTTATTTTTTGAAACGATGAACTTGAAAAAACTTTTAGTTGATCCTTTGCATAAAACAAATCCAGTTACCGTGCTGGTATTGGGCATCTGTTCTTGTTTGGCGGTGACGGCTCAACTCAAGCCTGCCTTGGTGATGGGTGCATCGGTGACTGTGGTGACGTCCTTGTCAAACTTCATCATTTCCTTGCTTCGCAAAGGTATTCCCAACCGTATTCGAATCATTGTTCAACTTGTAGTGGTGGCTACTCTCGTCATTCTTATCGACCAGTTTCTGAAGGCTTTTGTATACGAAGTGAGCAAGCAGCTTTCGGTGTATGTGGGTCTTATCATCACCAACTGCATCATCATGGGTCGCCTTGAAGCTTTCGCATTGTCGCACGGACCTTGGGAGTCGGCGTTGGACGGCTTTGGCAACGGTTTGGGTTATAGTCTGATATTGATTATTGTGGCCTTTTTCCGCGAGTTGCTGGGCTCGGGAACCCTGCTGGGTTATCAGATTGTGCCGCAGTCGTTTTACGAATCAGGCTATCTGAACAACGGTTTGATGATACTCCCCCCTATGGCGTTGATTATTGTGGGTGTAGTCATATGGATTCAACGTACACGTCACCCTGAAATGCAAGAAACCCAATATTAACCCTTAGTCATGGAATTGTTCAACCTCTTTGTCAAATCGGTCTTTGTGGACAATATGATTTTCGCCTATTTTTTGGGTATGTGTTCCTATTTGGCTGTGTCGAAGACCGTCAAAACCAGCGTGGGCTTGGGTATGGCAGTAACTTTTGTTCTGGTGGTTACCGTTCCGGTCAATTATCTGCTCAACAAGTATTTCTTGGCCCCTGGGGCTTTAGCATGGTTGAATCCGACATGGACTTCCGTTGATTTGAGTTTTCTCACCTATATCTTATTTATAGCCATCATCGCCGCCATTGTGCAGATACTTGAGATGGTTATCGAGACCTTCTCGCCGTCGCTTCATTCTGCATTAGGTATTTTTCTTCCTTTAATAGCGGTTAACTGCGCTATTTTGGGCTGTTCGCTATTCATGCAAGAGCGAGGCTTTGACAATGTGGGCGAGGCGGCTGTTTTTGGGCTGGGTTCAGGACTGGGGTGGCTGTTGGCCATCGTCGCCATTGCCGCTATCCGCGAAAAATTGCGTTACTCAAAAATACCCAGAGGATTGCAGGGTGTTGGCATTTCGTTTATTATCACTGGGTTGATGGGAATTGCTTTTATGGCGTTTATGGGAATCAAGCTCTGACCCGGTGTTGATAATCTGTTGATAACTATTTCTCGAAAAACACTTGACAGAGAAATACAAAATGCCCTAATTTTGCAAAACGTGGATGGGTTTCGGAGAGAACCATCTAATGTTTTTATTATCAAGATTTTTTGAAAACGGGCTATTGAATATGAGCAACGGAGGACTATACATTACTAAAAGAGATGGCAAACTGGAAGCCTTCTCGCTTGACAAGATTAAGGTAGCTATTAGCAAGGCATTTCTGGCTTCTGGGTCTTATGCTACAGATGAAGATTTGAACGCTGTCTTGAGCCGCGTCCGTGTGACTAACGGTATGACTGTGGAAGAAATCCAGAATCAAGTGGAGACCGCCCTGATGGCTGAACGGTATTATAAGGTTGCCAAGAACTATATCTTGTATCGACAAAAGCATACCGAGGATCGTGAGATACGTGAGAAGATAGACTTCCTTAGCAACTATGTCAATGCATCAAACCCCGCCACAGGTTCGAAGTACGATGCCAATGCTAATGTAGAGAAGAAAAATATCGCAACCCTTATCGGCGAATTGCCCAAGTCGAGTTTCATCCGCATCAATCGTCGTTTGCTCACAGACCGCATCAAGGAAATCTTCGGCAAGGAACTTTCGGATCGTTACCTCTATCTGCTCAACAACCATTTCATATACAAGAATGACGAGACCAGTCTGGCTAACTACTGCGCCTCCATTACCATGTATCCTTGGCTCAATTCGGGCACTTCCTCCATTGGTGGCAATTCTTCTGCCCCCACCAAGTTGCGTTCCTTCTGCGGCGGCTTTATTAATATGGTGTTTATGGTGTCATCGCAATTGTCAGGTGCTTGTGCTACCCCTGAGTTCCTGATGTACATGAACTACTTCATTGGAAAGGACTATGGCACTGACTATTATAAACGCGCTGATGAAGTTGTGGACTACTCGTTGAAACCGCGTACCATCGACAAGGTGATTACCGACTGCTTCCAACAGATTGTCTATTCCCTCAACCAGCCTGCCGGTGCACGTAACTACCAGTCTGTGTTCTGGAACATTGCCTATTACGACCGCTACTATTTTGAGTCTTTGTTCGGCGACTTCTATTTCCCCGATGGTACCAAGCCCGATTGGGAGTCGTTGAGCTGGCTACAAAAGCGCTTTATGAAATGGTTCAATGCCGAGCGTCTGAAGAGTGTACTCACTTTTCCCGTCGAGACAATGGCTCTGCTTTCTAAAGACGGCGATGTCATCGATCAGGAATGGGCTGATTTCACCGCCGAGATGTATGCTGAAGGACACTCGTTCTTTACTTACCTCAGCGACAATGCCGATTCGCTTTCATCGTGCTGCCGTCTACGCAACGAGATACAGGACAATGGCTTTAGTTATACCCTCGGTGCCGGTGGCGTCAGCACGGGATCAAAGAGCGTGTTAACCATTAACCTAAACCGCTGCATCCAGTATGCCGTGCGCAACAACCAGCACTACCTCACCTTCCTCGAAGAGATTGTTGATCTTTGCCACAAGGTGCAGATCTGTTACAATGAGAAC
>LXOW01115542.1_pt1 | contig 39552 bp, 30 predicted proteins | sample 1368591 | NCBI WGS metagenome assembly LXOW01 (sample SAMN04884650, study PRJNA319009) | bovine gut metagenome | isolation source: Cow rumen | host: Bos taurus | place: Italy: Legnaro (PD) | collected 2014-07-09
AGATGTGTATAAGAGACAGGCTTCTCACTATCTCACAAGGGCGTTATTAATTAATTGTCATCTGTCATCTGTCATTTGTCACTCCCGCTCGTGTTATCCATTTTTCTTGGTTCGAATAAGGAACGCTTATTTAGAAATAAGATACCCTTATTGATGAATAAGGAACGCTTATTGGAAAATAACCCTGGGTTATGATGAAACAACCTTGGGTATTAATAGTAGCGAGGAGTCCGTAGGCTTCGGACTCTCAGTCCGAGCCGTTCGGACTGGCAGTCCGTCGGGACGGACTAATAAAGTTGCTGGTCAGCACTAAAAAGTTAGTCTCACTACTTTTTTCTGATGAAAAATGCGTAATTTTGTAGCCGGTTATAAATACTGTACAGAAACAATGATAAGATTGGAAAGATTAAAGACCTGGTTTTTGATAGCTGTTCTGGTCATTTGCGGACCGACCAGTTTTGCTTCGTGCGCTTCAATTGAGGACAATGCAACAGAGCAGAGCAACAATGGTAAAGTTGCAGAGATTCTGGATCGAGGCACCATCCTCTTTGGTACTACTGGTGACTACAGACCGTTATCCTTCTGCCCACCCGATGGGACTTATTGGGGCTTTGGTATTGATATCGCAAACGAGATAGCAAGAAGGTTAGGAGTAAATATAGAGTTCAAAAAGACTTCATGGCCTACATTGACGGCAGATGTATTGGCAGAGCCTCAGTTGTTCGACCTCGCCATTGGCGGAATAACCATTACCGACGCACGACGTGAGACGATGCTGATGAGCGAGGGTTATCTGGCTAACGGCAAGACTATCCTGTGCAGGGCTTCGGAGGCAGACCGCTATAAGTCGTTGGCAGACATCGACCAGCCTGAAGTCCGTGTGATGGTAAATCCTGGTGGACTGAACGAGAAGTTTGCCAACGAGAACCTGCCTCATGCTAAGATTGTGGTTCATCAGAAGAACGAGGAAATACCGGCACTCATTGCCGAAGGTGCAGCCGACGTGATGATAACGGAAATTACAGAGGCTCCTTATTATGTGCAGACAGACCAGCGGCTTGCTGCCCCACTGTTGAATGCTCCATTTACTCATGGTGAGATTGGTGTCTTGATGCAGAAGGGGCAGGAGGATCTCTTGCAGATAGTGAACAATGTCATTCGTCAGATGAAGTCCGACGGTTCTCTTCGGAAGCTGCATGAGAAGTACGGGTTAGTATATGCCTACGAATAAAAAAACGATAATTACTGACGGACTACCTGTTGCAAATTTGGTTATCTCATGGATTCTATGTAAATTTGTGGGCTAAAAGAAAATGGTATGGGAAATTTCGACGATAGTTTGTTGGCACAACTGAATGAGAGTCAGCGCGAGGCTGTGGTGTATTGTGACGGTCCGCAGTTGGTGATTGCTGGTGCAGGGTCAGGAAAGACTCGAGTGCTGACGTATAAGATAGCCTATTTGTTGGACCATTATGAGATGGCTCCGTGGAATATTCTTGCGCTGACCTTTACGAACAAGGCTGCACGAGAGATGAAGGAGCGTATAGGACGACTGGTAGGGCAGGACAGGGCTATCAGATTGCAGATGGGCACGTTTCATTCTGTGTTTGCCCGTATCTTGAGAGCTGAGGCTGAGCGAATAGGGTTTGGTGCCAATTTCACCATCTACGACCAGTCCGATTCCCGTTCGTTGGTGAAGAGCATCATCAAGGAGATGCAGCTGGACGACAAGACGTATAAGCCGGCATCGGTGGCAGACCGCATATCGATGGCTAAGAACCACCTGCTGTTGCCCCAGCAGTATGCTGTCAGCTCGTGGGCTACTGACGATATGCAACACAAGCGCCCTATGGTGGCTAATATATATAATAGGTACGCGGAGAGGTGCCGACAAGCCAACGCGATGGACTTCGACGACTTGCTGGTGCAGACCTACGTGCTGTTGCGTGACCATGAGGACGTTCGCAAGAAGTATGTGGAGCGTTTCCAATACGTGTTGGTGGATGAGTATCAGGATACGAACTTTGCGCAACAGGCCATCGTGCTGCAGTTGACCAGGGAACATGGGCGCGTCTGTGTGGTAGGCGACGATGCACAGAGCATCTACAGCTTCCGAGGGGCGAACATCGACAATATCCTGGATTTCCAGAAGCAGTATGATGGTGCACGGTTGTATAAGCTGGAGCAGAACTATCGCTCTACGCAACTTATCGTGCAGGCTGCCAACAGCTTGATTCGCAAGAATGAGCGACAGATTCGCAAGGATGTGTTCAGCGAGAACGAGGAGGGCGAACGGCTCACCCTAAAGCCAGCCTATAGCGATAAGGAGGAGGCGATGATAGTCTGCAACGACATCAAACGGATTAGGAGACAGGAAGGATGTGAGTTTAGCGACTTTGCCATTCTGTATCGCACCAATGCACAGAGCCGTTCGTTTGAGGAACAGATGCGCAAGGACGGTATTCCGTATCGTATCTATGGTGGCCTGTCGTTCTATCAGCGCAAGGAGATAAAGGACGTGATAGCCTACTTCCGTGTGGTGGCTAATCCTAACGATGAGGAGGCTTTGCGACGCATCATCAACTATCCGACGCGAGGTATTGGTGACACGACAGTAGGCAAGATAGTGGAAACAGCCAATCTGCATAACGTCAGCTTGTGGCAGGTAATAGCGCAGCCGATGGTGTTCGACCTGAAACTGGCAAAGGGAACGTTGACGAAACTGGAAGCTTTCAAGCTGCTGGTGGATGGATGGCGTGGACGCATAGAAAATGAGGATGCCTACGAACTGGGACACTCCATCATCATGGAGAGTGGTATCAGCAAGGACATCTATAGCTCCAATAACCCGGAAGACTTGTCGAGACAGGAGAACCTGGAAGAATTCCTGGGTGGTATGCAGGACTTTGTGGAAAGTAGGCGAGAGGAAGGCCGTGAACAGGAAACTGGATTGAGCGACTTCCTGCAAGAGGTGGCCTTGTTGACCGACCTGGACAGCGAGGGTGACGAAGAACAACCAAAAGTGACGCTGATGACGATCCACTCGGCTAAGGGACTGGAATTTCCTACCGTATTTGTGGTGGGATTGGAAGAAAACATCTTCCCGTCGCCCATGTGCATCAACTCCATGCGCGAACTGGAAGAGGAACGCCGTTTGTTGTATGTGGCTATTACCCGTGCCGAGAAGCACTGCATCCTGACCTGTGCACAGAACCGCTTCCGCTATGGAAAGATGGAATATGACACACCTTCACGATTCATCAAGGATATCGACCCCAACTTGCTGAGGGTAGAGGGTTCTGCGGGCTTCTCCAGTTTTACTGGTCGCTCAGGTTCTACTACTAGTGGTACAAGCTATTCCACTCCTGCTGGCTATCGTCGCCCAGTTCAGAATCCACGCCCTGTGGCTACGCAGTTCATAGCAGACGCTAAGCCTCGTCTGATGCCAGTGCGTCAGGAAACCCCTCGCCCACAGTCTGCTATCGGCAACATCGGTCTGAAGGAAGGCAATGTCATAGAGCACCAACGTTTTGGCATCGGTAGGGTTATCAGGATAGAAGGCACTGGCGAGAATACCAAGGCTACGGTGGAGTTCAAGAATGCAGGTACGAAGCAGTTGCTCTTGAAATTTGCGAAATATACGATAGTAGGGTAGAAGCCAGAAAGAATCCTGGCCTGCTGGGAAAACGATAAATCATCAAAAGAAAACTAAAGAGCATCATCCTCCGGACGTTCCGGAAGGTGATGCTTTATCTTGGGCAGGTGTTTCTTCTTGCGAAGATAGGCGGCCTTGCGAGCCTCATATTCTTCGAAGTGTTTCTCCAGAAAATTGTCTGCCATCAGTCTTGATTCCTGTTATAGATGACACTGATGCGGACAGGGGTGTGCTTGTTCTTCTTGCCTCCAACCAGTCGGGCGCTGTTGACATTCATCTCGTTGGAAACAGTAGTCGTACTCGTTGTTGCGGAGGTCTCGACCTGTACGGGAATAAGTACGACTTTGTTCCAGTTTGTTGTCTTGTTTCTACGTGCCCACATGTGGTTAATCAATGTCGAGATGTTGTTGTATGTATAGGTCTTCTGGGTCGTGTTAAACGTAGCCAGATAGGATGTCTTGTTGTTGGGCACGCTGTTGGTCTCAAAGAACGTTTTGAGGCTGTCGCGATGCACCATTAGCAGCTGAGTAGGCTCTTCAAGAATAATCTCACTGAAATCGCTTTTGTCGTGCATGCGGTTGAACACAATTCTTGCTGAAGTGATGGAGTCGTTCTCGTGTCCATTCTTAATGGCCTCAACAGGCAATGTTACTTCAGTATAGATACCTGCAGGAGTCTTCAGGTAAGTGCATTCTTCATCGGCAATCAGTTTGTCAATGCGGCTTTGGTCGTTCGTGATATGAGTGGTCTGCAAAACTTCCTCGGTAGCGTTGATGTTCTGGTATTCTATGTAGTTTACCTCACCTTTCTTAAAGTGGTAGTAGATAACAAGCTGTGTATAAGCAACCTCGGTCATCACGCCAAGTCCGTCAACGCACTGGAGGTAGAAACCTGGGCAAACGTTACGGGTAAATGTCTTTGAGTTCTTGAAATATTCAGGATGATCATAATACATTGACATGATATAGGTACCGTAATTGTTGTAGATATAACCATCTTTGTCAATGTATTCCTCGTTCAAGGGAATATCAACGGTTTCGTAGTATCCTTTCTGACGATAGACATTACGCAGGCTGTCGCTGGTCGTCAGGTCGGTCATGGAATAGACTACATCCTGATGGATAGCATCATCGCCCATGCGGACATAACCTTTCTTGACAGGGTCAAAGTTGGTGTAGTAAGTTCCACTTTCCTCGACGGGCTTGCTCAGTTCGCGCAAAGACAGCTTCATGGCAGCCAGAGAGTCACCCTGATAGCTGTTAACGATGATTCTTACGAAACATGAGTCGGCAACGAAATCGAAATCGAGGTCATCTTCAAGGTCTGTAACGTCAGGAAACAGATTTTTGGTCTGGTTTTCCAGGATATGGAATTGTGTCATGTAGTCACTGACAATGTAGGACCCTGTCTCAGGATCTTTCAGCCTGCCAATATAACTGTAAACGCTTCTTGAAAGTACGGAGTCAACCTTAATGGATTGGGTAGATACATCAAAAGTATCGGTGGTAATCTCGTATTTGTTAATATTACTTGTCAATGAGTCACCCATTAAGTTAGTGCTTTCAGAGCACGAAGAGATTGCAACTACTATAATTGCAATCAGTGCCATTATTATTTTTCTCATCACAGAAGTTCTTTTTCTAAATAATATTATCCTTGAATGATCCTTGAATATTAAATCTTGTCATAGAATTCCTCGTAGGCATTCTGGAAGTCTTCGCCAGGATAGCTCAACGTAGGAATATTATTGCTGGCAGCATACTTCAAAAGATTCTTGTCAACGTTCTTACAGCCGGCAATAACACCATCACTATAGTCGATGGCCAATTTGCTCAGTTCTTCAAAGTCGAACACGTCGTTGTACTTCTTCAAGTATGAGGCCTTTGCTTCACGGAATTCAATGCTCTTCTTGAAATTCTCTCCGAGATTGGAGTTCAAAGTCTTGGGGAAAAGTGATGTGATCACCTTGGTGCTGGCAAATGAAGGCTCTTCGTGATAGGCGGTCTTAATATAAAGAGGTACAATGGCACCCATCCATCCCTGTACGTGAATAATGTCGGGCACCCAACGCAGCTTCTTAACAGTCTCCAAGACACCACGTGCAAAGAAAATGGCACGCTCTCCATTATCAGCGTAATCGACACCATTTTCGTCCATTGTCATTTGGCGCTTGGCGAAATAGTCGTCGTTGTCAATGAAATAGACCTGGATGCGTGTCTGGGCAATAGATGCCACTTTGATAATCAGAGGGTGGTCTGTATCATCAATAATCAGATTCATGCCGGAGAGACGAATGACCTCATGTAACTGCCCACGACGCTCATTGATATTGCCCCATTTGGGCATAAAAGTGCGAATCTCATGACCATTCTCCAGCATAGCTTGCGGGAGTGCTTTGCCCATGATGGATAAATCACTGTCGGGTACATAAGGGGTTATCTCCTGATTGATGAATAATATCTTCTTTGCCATATCGGTTACTTTTTGCCTTGCAAAGTTACGAAAATTAATTCACAAAACGACAGAATCGTGCATATTTAAGGATTTTTAGCCCCTATTTTGGCATATTTTTACGATATTTTTTCCTTATTTGATAAAAATGTTGTTATTTTGCACCCGATTTACGACAAGTATGTAAAAAGAATGAAAGTATTTGAGAAGATTGTGGACCTTCAAAACCAGCTTTTTGAAGACCGCAAGCAAGGAAAAGAAATAGGACTTGTTCCCACTATGGGAGCTCTGCATGAAGGACATGCTTCGCTGGTTCGTCGCAGTGTGAAGGAAAACGGGATAACAGTAGTATCAGTCTTTGTCAATCCGACACAGTTCAACGATAAGAACGATTTGAAGAATTATCCTCGTACATTGGAGGCTGATTGCCAGTTGCTTGAAGCCTGTGGAGCAGATTATGTGTTGGCTCCTTCTGTTGAGGAAATGTATCCGACACCTGATACGCGCCAGTTTGAATATCCCCCAGTATCTACGGTCATGGAAGGCGCTCACCGTCCTGGTCACTTCAATGGAGTATGTCAGGTGGTTAGTAGGCTGTTTTATATCGTGAAGCCTACCCGTGCCTATTTCGGAGAGAAGGACTGGCAGCAGATAGCTGTTGTAAAGGCTATGGTTCGTCATCTGGGAATACACGTCCAGATTGTAGAATGTGATATTGTCCGTGATGATGATGGTTTGGCTCGCAGTAGTCGTAACACCTTGTTGTCTAAAGACGAACGTGCTGTTGCCCCCCATATCTATAAGGCGTTGAAGGCAAGTCTGGCTTATGCAAAGAAGCACACCGTGAAGGAAACTCACGATAAGGTTGTTGCGGATATCAATGCAGTGGAAGGCTTGGAGGTAGAGTATTTTTCTATAGTCGATGGCAATACGCTGCAGGATATTGAGAACTGGGACGACACGCCTTATGTAGTAGGGTGTATCACCGTATATTGTGGCAAAACACCTATTCGACTCATCGACCACATCAAGTACAAGGAGGAAATTGTCAAATTATAAATGAAGATGATGATAGAAGTAATGAAGTCGAAGTTGCATTGTGTAACGGTAACGGAGGCTAATCTTAATTATATGGGTAGTATCACCATTGACGAAGATTTGATGGATGCTGCCAATTTGATAGCTGGCGAGAAAGTACAGGTGCTTGATAATAACAATGGGGAGCGTTTTGAAACCTATATCATAAAGGGTGAGCGCGGTTCAGGGTGTATTTGTCTGAATGGAGCTGCTGCACGTAAGGTACAGGTAGGTGATGTCGTTATCATTATCTCGTATGCCCTGATGGATTTCGAGGAAGCTAAATCATTTAAGCCTACGGTGGTTTTTCCACAAGAAGGAAACAAGTTGTAACTAAGTCATAGAAAAGAAGAAAGCCGCTCCAATACAGAGCGGCTTTCTTCTTTGCATATATTGCTTGCTTTTATTCAATAACGACCAGAGCGTCATCTTCCATAACGCTTTGACCAGCCTTTACGCAGATGGCAGTTACCTTACCATCTTTTTCTGCCTCAATGTTATTAGCCATTTTCATAGCCTCTAAAACAAGCAGTGTGTCACCAGCCTTTACCTCATCGCCAACATTGACGTTGATAGATGTGATAACACCTGGCAGCGGAGCTTTGATAGCATTGTTGGTATTGACGTTTGCAGAACCAGATTCGCTAGCATCACTACTAGACTCACTAGTCTGTGCAACAGGACGGACCACAACCTTCTTCTCGGGTTCAGCCTCGGGCTCCCATGCCACCTTATATTCCTCACCATTCACAGTGACTACGGCTTCATTCTCTACAATCTCACCAATGGCAACTTCATATTCATTGCCATTGATGGTGTATTTATATTCTTTCTTCATAATTGTTCACTTTTCACTTATCACTTATCACTTCCTTAGGGATGTTCTGTCATTGTCAGGGCATAGCCATTCCACTGAGTCTGTTTTTCTGCAATCGTAATGATGCCAGGCTCCTTGTCATGAACGTTGTTGCCCTTGAACTCGTAAAGTGCCATAGCAATGGCTGCATAAACTTCGTTCTTCATACGCAGGAAAATGATGATTACATTGGAATATTACCATGCTTCTTGGCAGGCAGAGCGTCACGCTTAGTGGCTAGCTGAGCCAGTGCACGGCAGATGCGGAAGCGAGTATTGCGTGGCTCGATTACATCATCAATGTAACCATACTTGGCAGCCTGATATGGATTAGCAAACAACTCGTTGTACTCCTCTTCCTTTTCTGCAATAAAGGCTTTTACATCCTCGCCAGCCTCTTTCTTGGCCTTGGCTTCCTTGGCATAGAGTACGGCAGCAGCACCGGAGGCACCCATTACGGCAATCTCGGCAGAAGGCCAAGCATAGTTCAAGTCTGTATGAAGCTGCTTTGAACCCATTACGATATGTGAACCACCATATGACTTACGCAGGGTAACAGTAATCTTGGGAACAGTAGCCTCGCCATAAGCGTAGAGCAACTGAGCACCATGCAGGATAACGGCATTGTACTCCTGACCAGTACCAGGCAAGAATCCAGGAACGTCAACAAGTGAGACAATAGGAATATTGAAAGCGTCGCAGAAACGAACAAAGCGAGCCCCCTTGCGAGATGCGTTAACATCGAGAACGCCAGCATAGCAAGAAGGCTGGTTAGCCACGATACCTACGCTCTGACCATTGAAACGTGCAAAACCTACAATAATGTTCTTGGCAAACTTAGGCTGTACCTCAAAGAACTCGTTGTCATCGGTGATAGCCGTGATTATCTTATACATGTCGTATGCCTCGTTGGGATTCTCAGGGATAATCTCGTTGAGTGAATCCTCTAAACGATCAATGGGATCGGTACACCTCTTGCGAGGAGCCAACTCCATATTGTTGGATGGGATATAGCTTAGCAGGGTCTTCAGCATTTCAACAGCCTCTTCCTCTGTCTTTGCGGTGAAGTGGGTAACACCCGACTTGGAAGCGTGGACAGATGCACCACCCAGATGTTCCTGGTCGATATCTTCACCTGTAACAGTCTTTACAACCTTTGGACCGGTGAGGAACATGTATGATGTGCCTTCCATCATCAAGGTAAAGTCGGTAAGGGCTGGGCTGTAAACGGCACCACCTGCACAAGGACCAAAGATGCCGGAAATTTGGGGGATAACGCCTGAAGCCAAAATATTGCGCTCAAAAATCTCTGCATAACCTGCCAGTGCGTTAATACCCTCTTGAATACGTGCACCACCCGAGTCATTGATGCCAATGACGGGAGCACCCATCTTCATGGCCATATCCATCACCTTGCAGATTTTCTGGGACATGGTTTCTGACAGTGAACCAGCATGAACGGTGAAGTCTTGTGCAAAAACAAAGACCAGACGACCATCAATCGTACCAGAACCAGCAACAACACCATCACCCAGGAACTGCTTCTTCTCCATACCGAAGTTATGGCAACGGTGCTCCTTGAACATATCATACTCTTCGAAAGAACCTTTATCGAGCAGCATGTCAATGCGCTCGCGAGCGGTGTATTTGCCTTTGTCGTGCTGTTTCTGTATGGCTTTCTCGCCACCACCGAGACGGGCCTGTTCGCGCTTCTCGATGAGNNCGTTATTAAACGCTTTGTACCTTTAGGTCAAAGAATTCATTAATGTTCACAAAGTTCTGTCAGAATTCCGCAAGTTGACTTAGGATGCAGGAAGGCGATGTTCAACTGCTCTGCACCCTTGCGAGGCTTCTCGTCAATCAGGCGAACGCCCTTTTCGCTAACCTCTGCCAGTGCATTGGCAACACCATCCTCAACGCAGAATGCTACGTGGTGTACACCCTTGTTGCCTTTGTCAAGCCACTTTTGGATAGTGCTTTCTGGTGACGTGGGCTCCAGCAATTCCAGCTTTACCTCTCCACACTTCAAAAAGGCTGTCTTCACTTTCTGGTCTTCTACTACCTCAATGTTATAACACTTCAAGCCCAGCACGTTCTCAAAGTACGGCAGGCTTTCTTCGATGCTCTGGACAGCGATGCCCAGATGNNTCATATCTTTTTGATTTTTGAATATTATAAATTATGTGCAAAGGTAATCAATTTCAGACATATAACGAAGCAAACCCTTCTTTTTTTGGCTTTTTTATACTTTTTAATGTTGACGAAGGTTCCATTTTGAGTTGTCACTCTTGAAATCGTACTCTGCAAGGGTGGGGGTAGAGTCGGCAGCAGAGTAGATTACATAGCGGGTATTCAGACCGTCTTGTCCTGGAATACGCTTGGGCATGATGCGATAAGTGCCATCTGTTAATTGTTCGATACGCCAGAGTTGCTCGTCGCTTCCTGTAAACGTGGGAACGGTTGTCAGTTCTTTGTCCATCGTAGCAGCCAAGGCGCGCTCAGTTCCCTCAATGGTTATTTTGAAATAAGGATTGCTTAGATAGCCTCCTGCTTTTTCAATGGGTGTAATAGTCCAACGCTGATGAGGACGGAACATATAGTCGCCACAACGTAGGGGAATGTTACCTTGTGGCCAGTTACTGTTCACCTCTTCCAGTTTCTGGTTGGGAATAGACACCAACGGCTTTGTGAGGTCCATTTGCCAGAAACGCTCTCGTTCCTGCTGCATTCGAATAAAATCTACTGCGAGTTCCAATGAATATCCACGTCGCTCGCTTTCTATCTCGTAGGTGCCTGCCTTTATCTGTTGACCTGCAACAGGCCATCCGTTTTTCCACAGTAACGGACGGATTCCTAATACTGAACGACCGCTTCGTTCGAAGTCTGCCTCGAAATGACACGACATGATTTCCACACCTTCGTCAATGATGGTTCGTCCAAAATGCCCAGGGCCGCAAACCCGATTGCCTGCTGCAATAACCATTCTTCCACCTCCATGGAACATGTCACGTCCAATGTTGTCGAGATAAGGACCCTCAACAGAGCGTGATCGGCCAACAACGATGTTATAGGTGGAATTAACACCATCACAACAGGTGCCGTGGGTACCCAATAGATAGTACCATCCGTCGCGGAATATGAGGTCGGTAGCTTCGCAGTCTATGGCAATATCCTTCTCTTTGTTGCCCTTCATGCGGAAACCTGTCTTTGGGTCAAGTTCTATCAGACGGATAGTTCCAAAGTAGGTGCCGTAAGTCACCCACAATCTGCCTGTGGTCGGGTCAAGTAACAAACAGGGATCTATGGCATCCTGATCTTCCATTCCATCACTGGAACATACTTCTACGGGAGTACTGAATTTAAAGTCGGGTGACTTCGGGTCGAGGGTCTTGTTCCACATCGTCAGAATGCGTCCGTTGTGTCCTCCGCCTAATCCACCTCCAGTAGCACCATATATAACAAGGTAGCGATTGCCAATCTTTAATACATCAGGGGCAGCACCACCTCCTGGACGTTCTGCACCAGAGTGCCAAGACCAGCCATCATCAGAGATTAAACCACCACCACCTGTTCCAAAGGTATAATATTTGCCATCACATTCGGCAATGGTCGAAGGATCGTGGATATAGGGAGTTCCAGATTGCGCTTTTGCTGAGAAAATACTCAGACAGAAAGCGAAAAGAAATAAAATAGTCTGTTTCATCATGTTATCGGGCGTTAATGGTATAGTTTGTAATAGGATTTCCTTTCTCGTCAATAAAGCGTGCACACATGTCACTGAGTCCTGGGCCGTTAATCACTGCACAACGTAGGATGTTGCGTCCTTTCTTCAATGTTAGACGACGAGATACTCCATCGTCTTCAACCATGCGTCGGTCGCCTTCAAGCATCAGCACCTCTTTGTCGTTAAGCCACCACATCGAAGCTCCATTTGACCCTACGGCCAAACGAACGTCCTGCAGTTCTTCAGTACATTCTATGATGGTCTCACACCAGAAGAAGGAACCATAAGTCTGCTTTCCGTATTTCTCGGCAAAACGGAACAGTTTTATGTTGTAGTTCTCACTATCCAGTGCATACCATTTCCCTTTCTGTTTAGGCAACTTGCCCAGTTCTTCAGCAAAAGTCGTGCGTAACCATGAATCGGTGAAAATAGTGTTAGAACGAATAGGCTTAGCAATAGGCTCCATCATTCTCCAACGACGAATGAAACCTTGTTCGTCAGGTTGAATAGGAGGCGCAGTTGGGGCTATTGTGGTAAAGTAGTGAGGCCGGTTCTTGAATTGCAGCCAGTCAACACTTACACCTTCTCCTTCGCAGGTGATAACAAGGTTGGTAATGCCTTTGGGGGTATAGAGTAGTGGAGCTGTCAGTGTCAGCCACTGGCCAGACATGTCACGACGGAAGGGGCCAGCTTCGCTTTTTACGGTTACGGGAACCTTGGCAATAACTTTCCCTTTCGCACTCTTTTCACGAAGATACAATGTCGTGTTCTCCTTTGCCATTGCGCTGATAACTAGATAGCCGTCGTGGATAGGCGTGAAATCGACATCGTCATAACGCAGCCAACTACCTTTCTTGGGAAGCGTGGCCTGATAACTACGGAAGGTGTTGATCGTATCAATCAACTGGGTTGTCACATCATTGCTGGCATCTGAATAACGGTCAATCTCGATTTTCTCTGTTGCCAGATTGATGCCTACTCCTCTCATGGTGGGCTTTACTTCACGAATCGTACCATCTGCATTGAAATAAACCTTCTCTATGCGGGGAGAACGGCGTTTGTCATCGCGAGGCGAGAAGTCGTTGTGATGATAGAATAGATACCATTGTCCTTTATATTCAAGGATGCTGTGATGATTAGTCCAGCAATGGTTGGCGTGTTCTGCCATAATAATACCTTTAAAATCCCAGGGACCTAAAGGTGATTTGGACATAGCATAGGCCAATGTCTCTGTGGGATTGGCTCCATTTTCCTTTGAACCGCGAACCCATGGGAAAGTGAGATAATACCAGTTGCCTCGACGGAACGCATAAGGACCTTCTTTGAAACCTTCGGGCAGCCCCTTCATCTCTTCGCCTCCAACCATCATAGGTGGCATCTCGGGCATGCCTTCCCTTCGGGGCATCTTCACTTCCTTTAATTCTCCGTCCAGTTCCTTCATGTTCTCTTTCAACTTGGCACCGCGAATGCCCATGCCACTCCAATAGATATAAGCCTGACCGTCCGTGTCAACTAGCACACAAGGATCAATGCCGGAAATTCCCTTGATGGGTTCTGCTTCCAACTTAAACGGACCAATTGGACTATCGGCAGTAGCTACACCAATGGCAAAGCCGCGTCCAGACTTTGGCGCATTGGGGAAATAGAAGTAATATTTCCCATTCTTCTCTACACAATCTGGGGCCCACATAGAATAGCCGTCTTTCTTACCCCAGGGAACTAATTCCTGTGACACGATTACTCCATGATCTGTCCAGTCGGTCAGATTGCCAGAAGAGAAGACGTGATAGTCGGCCATACAAAACCAGTCTTGTCGTTGACCAGCAGGTGGGATGATGTCATGGGAAGGATACAGATACACCTTGTTGTTAAATACGCGAGCAGTAGGATCGGCAGCATACTGGTCGCGGATAATCGGGTTCTGTGCTATCATCGCCGTATTGACCATACACAGGACAAAAGTGGATAATAGATGTTTTCTCATAAGAATATTGTTTTCTAGTTTAATATGTTTCTGTTTTTTATCGGATAATCATGATAAAGCCACCGCGAGGCTGGCATGTGATAGAGGAAGGCAACTTTTTCAACGATTGGATATTCCATTCGCCTTTTGAAGTGTCAGCGAAAAGTGTTCCGTTTGAGTGTTTTCTGATGGCTTGTATGTCAAAGGTCAGTTTCTTGACCTGATCAGTACCATTAATACCCGCTATATACCATGTGCTTCCATTGCGTCTAGCCATAACAACACTTTCACCCGGATAACCTGCCAGCAAATGCGTCTCATTCCAGACAGTAGGAAGATTAGTGAAGAAGTCTTTCACCTCCTGAGGTTGACTCATATAACTTTCAGGGCGATCGGCCAGATGTTGCAAAGCGCTCTCAAAGAGAACGGTGAGTGCCAACTCGTGGGCTTTCGTGGTGATATGCGGATGCTGGGAGTCGCTGAAAGTACATGGGGTGTAGTCCATCGGGCCGATGACATTGCGGGTGAAGGGCAATGTGGCATTATGGCAAGCGGCCTTGTCTGTAAATGTTGCCACATTATTATACCACTCGGCACCATATACTCCTTCTGTAGTCATTAGGTTAGGCCATGTACGTTGCCATCCGCGAGGGATGGTGGCTCCATGGAAGTTGACTAACAGGTGATGACGGGCAGCACTTTCAAGCAAGTCAATACAATAGTCCATATTCCGTTGCGTGTCACCTGAGAAGAAGTCAATCTTCACGCCTGCTACACCCATCTTTTCAAGCCATGCAAATTCGCGCTCTCTATCTTCTGGCTTGTTCAGGCGGAACTTTGGCGTGGGAGCACCATCTACCCAACCTATTGACGAGTTATACCATATCAAGGGCTTCACTCCTTGTTCTTTGGCATAGTTTACTGCATCTTCGATGGTCTTTCCGTCCTTCATTTCGTCCCACTCTGCATCTATCAGTACGTATGGCAGCTTCAGGTCACGCGCCATATCCACGTACTTCTTGATGATGTTATAGTCGTTCGAACCATGATTGTAGGCCCAATAAATCCACGATACTACACCAGGTTTTATCCAACTGGTATCCTTTATCTTGCAAGGGGTGCTGACGTCACTCACCAGTGTGGATTCAACTACATCAGCCAAAGAACCAATGATAGCCACACGCCAAGGTGTATGGGTTACAGAGTGAGAATGAGGGGTGGAACTTTTGTCTGCTACCACCTTGTATTGCTCGCCTTCATTGTATAGGCATGAAGCACTTTCCCCATGCTCAATGTTAGCTTCAGAGAGCAAGACGAATACTCCGTCATGAGGCTCCAATAAGGCTGGATAGCCCCAACGATTATTCCACCCTTCTGCCGACATGAAGATTCCACTATACGAAGGGACAGGTTTCACCTTATACGTCGTGTCGAGAGGGAAGAAACCTTCATACGAATCGCACCACTGTTGCATCCAGCGCCTAGTACCTTCTGGAATGCGATAGGAAACTTCTGTATTCCTTATTGCAATACCATCATTGTACACTCGTAACAGCATATTGCCACTACTGTATTCGTTGGCCTTGTTATGACAATGCAGTCGCTTGCCAGTCAACATCTGATAGTCGTCAGTTATCTTGCGAGCCAACAGAAATGGTGTTCTAGCAGAAACATCTATGTCCAGCGTTTTTTGGTTTTGGTAATATACCGTCAAATGGTTGCCGTCTTGTTTTACACTTAGTTTCCCGTTGGGCGATACAGGCATAGCCAGACAATAGCCTGAGCATGCCAGCAAGTATGTCGATATAAGTATTGCAAAATGTAAGGCTGGTAGTCTTTTCATCATGCTTTATGATTTCGTACCCATCTTATTTTAGCTTCTTAAAAAGTTTGTTGGCTTCGAGCGTCCAGTCTTTACGCAGGAGAAGCTGGGGCTTCTTGCCAATAAACATTTTGCCAGCTTCTTTGTCACCCTTCAATTGCCAATTGAGCCAGGCTAAAGCTGGGATGGTAAATTCGCCACCATGAGCCTCGCGATAAGTACCACCATGACCTACGGGGAAGTTGGCTACACAGGCTGGCACATGTTTAATCAGTTGAAAATCGTCCATGCCATTCTCGTAGGCGATATCGGTAGGACCTCCCAGGATATAGATGATAGGACAATGGATGTCCTTCAGCTTACTCTTCTCGGGCATAGGCATACCTCCAACAGCCTGGTGGAGTGTGCTTTGCTTAAAGAGTCCACTATTATAAATCATGATGGTAGTGATGCGCGGATCTGCACAGTTGCTGAGAGTTTGCAGTCCACCACATGACATACCTGCCATGCAGACATGCTTAGTGTCTATCTTCTGATAATATGGTGACTGAGGGTTATCATTCTGGGCAAATATCCAGTTCAGGCTCTCTATCTGTTGGTCAGCACGCGACATCGGACCTTTATACCACTCGTCAACCATAGGAATCTCCCCCGTGGCCAGTACGATAAAACCATGCGAGGCAATCTCGTTGAGGAAATTCATGTGTTCCCAAGGTGAGTTGGCACAGGCGCCATTACCCCAAACCAGGATGGGAAGCGGATTGCTGGCACAGAATGGTGTCAGATCTTGTGGGACAAAGATGGTATGCTCGCGACTGAGCGAAGCGTCTTCCTTCATGATGGCTTTATAGGCTCCAGTGCCGCCTTCTTCCACGATGCGCTGGCGAGATTTCTGACAGCAACCTTTCTGGCAACCGTCACCTTTTCTAACGCAGTTTAGGAAACACACCATTTTCTGAAGATTCTCTGGTGTGTACATCTCCGGTCCTCCATGATTACCCTCAGCAGGGAAGGTGGCCACTGTTTTAACACCTGCAGCTTTTAGGAGTTCATAGAACTTTTTTCCTTGACAATTGGGAACCACGCCGTCCTTATCCCCATGGAAGATGATGATAGGAGGAGTGTTGGCGCTGACATACTGTGTGGCGCTGAGACTTAGGTACTTGTCGGGCTCCTTCGTGATTTTCGACCTTAGTAATACATCTTCTGGGCTATCCGCACCCATCGTCATGTGCTCGCCACAATCCATTGCTGTCAGGTCAACAGGACCAGACCAGTCGCAAGCCGCATTCACAGTGCTGGGTTGATCGGTATATTTGCCCAAGTTGCCTTCAAGGTCTAGCGTTACAGTTCCTACCGTTGCTGTCTTCATACCACTGGTAGTAGCTGTAATGGAGGCAAGATGACCACCTGATGAGAAGCCACTGGTGGCAATAAACGACGGGTCAAACTTATAGGTCTTGGCCTCGCCGCGAACAAAGCGTACTACGGCTCGAATATCGTTAATCTGGGCAGGCCACGGGGCATCGATACTTGAACGGTGGTTGGGGCAAACCACAGCATAGCCGGCATCCAGCAGCGACTTGACGATGGTACCCAGGTCGGCCATACCTTTTCCGTTGTTGTTGAACCAGGCGCTTCCATAGATGTGAATCACAACGGGATAACTGTCTTTTTCCTGCTTGGGCAAGTAGATGTCGCAGGTGTGATACGTTTGACCGTCACCCACGTAGTTGATATCCTTCCACTCTTGTGAGGTTTCCAGTTTTGCTTGTTGTTGAACACCTCCAAAACCACCTGCTGGCTGAGCCATTGCTACAGCAGAGAGGCATAGCATACATACAGATAATAGCGTTTTTTTCATCTTATACTTATTTTGAATATACTCGAATGTCATTGGTGTTAGTATCGCGACCTAACAGAAAGCGGTCAATGAATGCCTGTACCTCAGGCCATTGGGATTCGGGTAACTGACAATGTCCATGTCCCCCAACGATGCTCCATCCCATGCGGTCAGCTATGCCGAAACGCTCCCAAACCTTTTTGGCTGCTTGAGCTGACACCAGCATCGCATCATCAGCCAGCCATTTGAAGTCGGGATTACCCAACAAAAGCAAAGCACGAGGACATATCATTGCACAAAGCTCATGCTGATCATAGGGTAGGCGATAGACCCTTTCGCCACCAAAGTTGACCAACTGGCTTTCCAAGAACCAGTGATAGTCTGTTTTATCCAGATTTTCAACATCGTTTTCTGGATGGGATGCACGCCATGCAGCAGCACCACCTCCTCCCGGCTCTTGTGCAATGGTCAATGCGACACGCTCGTCGAAGGCACCACAGTACAAAGCCATCTTACCTGCATACGAACAGCCTGTCACGCCAATATGCTTTGTGTCTATTTTCGTCACCTCAGGTCCGAGTTGTTGCAGTCCGTCGATCAGTCTGCTTAATCCCCAGGCCCATTCGCTGTAAGCGCCATTATCTTTCAGGTGAGGGTAGAGTGTGTCAAAGGGATGCTCGCCCCTGTCGTGGTGATTCTTGCGCCATTGTGAGTAATCGTTCACCTGACTCTCGTGAAAAGTCATGGTGGCAATAGGTCTATTCTCAAACAGTTTCTTGGGCAACGATATCATGCTTGTTCCAATCATGAGCGCATACGGTGGTCTCTCCACTTTGGGATAGCGAATCGTAGAACGGAGGGTCAGTACCTTTCCGTTAACTGTAACGTCAACCACCAAAGCCGTATCACCCTCCATGCGGGCTTTTACCTGATGAGGCTCTACAGTAGGTTTTTGTCCGATGCCGTAGTGCTGAATCATGTGGGCAATATCACTCCTTCGCTTATTCCAGTCAGCAAAGCTACTGACACCTTCGAGAGGGTTTGGCAGTTCGCGGATAATGGGTAACTGGCTAGGCTCAGGCATTTCTGGAGCACTATATTCCTTGCCTGTATTTTCTGTGTTATATACGAGTGGTATAGTCTGGGACCAGGCTGTTGCTCCCAGCATGACGACCAACAATGTGATCATCATCCGTTTCGTTGCATGATGGATTCCTTTGTTCATAAGACACTCATTGGGCTGTCTGTTTGATAAAAACGGGAATGTAGGCTTTTGTGACTGGTGTTGTCACGTACTGTCCACCCTCGTAGTACTGACCTGTACGATAGTCTTTCCAGCCTTCCTTGTTCTTGGGCAGATAGGTCTTCCACTCTTTGACGCCAGGTTCTGTGACAGGACTAATCAGCAGGGAAGGTCCAAACATATATTCGTATTTCTGTTTCAGAGCTTCAGCATCGTTGGCAAAGTCAAAGACGAGAGGACGCATGATGGTATATCCTTCTTTGGTGACACGCTCTGCACATTGTTCGATGTAAGGACGCAATTTCTCGCGCTCCTTCAGACACTCAGCGATAATTTGTTGGGCTTCTGCACCATAGTTCCAAGGCTCAGTGTCGCTCATATAGCCATGAACACGCATTAAGGGCAGATAAACGCTCAACTCTATCCAGCGCAACATGCGTTCAATATATTCTTGATTGGTATATTGGTCGCCGGGACGGAAGAAACCGCCGGCATCGTAGGTCCACCAAGGGACACCAGCAGCTTGAACCCCTAAGCCAGCAACAATCTGACGACGGAAGGTCTCCCAGTCGTTACCCACATCGCCGCTCCATAGGGCAGAGCCATAACGCTGGATGCCTGGGAATCCGCAACGAGTGAGAATCATAGGCTCACGACCAGCAGCTACTAATCCTTCATAGACTGTCTTGTTGACTAATAGGGGATAGACATTACGCACTTGTTCGCCACTCCAACGTCCATTGTTGACACGACGTCCCACCAGATCATCGTTCTCTGGTTCTGTAGCGTCCTGCCACCAAGCATCAATGCCCAAGGGAAGCAACCGTTCGCGGAAGTTCTGCCAGTAGGAGGCTGCTGCCTGAGGGTTGAAGAAATCAATCCAGTCTGTGCCGGGAATATAATACTTGTCGCGCTCCATTTGGCGTCCCACTTCTGAGTTTTTGTCAATTTTTGACCAGACACTTAGCATCAGGCGGATATTCATCTTATGCAAGCTATCCGTCAAGGCCTTGGGGTCTGGATAGTGTTCTTCATCAAACTGCATAGAGTTCCATCCGTGTTTCCCCCAATACTGCCAGTCTTGCACTATCATGCTGATGGGCAATTTCTCTTGGCGAAAGCGATTGGCTGTCTCAAGGATTTCCTGCGAGCTATGGAAACGCTCACGACAGTGGATATAGCCCAAAGCCCATTTGGGCATCGGGGGGCACTGACCTGTCAGCTCGCGGTATGTAGCGATGATTTCGTCGGCGGAACCAATGAAAACGGTATAATCTACAGCATTGGCCAATGGCGAATGGAAAGTGGTCTCGTCCTTTACCTTATTATAATATAGGGTGGGGACGTCGTCCTTGGTTAGCTCAGCAGTGAGCTGATGATGACCTTTCGAAAGATGTACAATCTTTGATGCAGTAGGTGGAAGCCACAGGTTTTGCATCTCGATGACCGTTTGCCCGTCGATGCAAAGGTTATGACGACGAGCCATCTTCTGACCAACATCCAGCAACAGGGAATAGTCACCAGCCTCAGTAATATCAATAGAAGCCTCGAAGATATGGCGCTCGCGAACCTCTTTCTTGCCACCTTCAGTTGACGTAACATTCACTACTTCCTGCTTTCCTATACCACTTCGCTTCTGCAATTTTACACTTTGGTGGCAAGGATTGAAATCCGTCAAACCATAATTGTTCCACAAGATGCCATATCCTTTGCTGGAGATAAGCATGGGAAGGCTGATTTGTGTATTCACCTGAGTCAGGCGTCTTGACAGACCTCGAACATTGCTGTATCCATCTTGAAACTGGCCCAACCCAAAAAGACATTCATCCTTTGGCGATAGGAATGTCAAAGTGCCCTTGCTCCCTTCCAACTGATGGCGTGTAGCTGTGAAAACAGTATTTCCCCTCCTGTCCTTGATGGATAGCCGCAGGTGTTCTTTGTCTATAATTACCTTCAAGTTTGGACTTTTTACCGTATCGTGCTTTACATAGAGCCAGTTGGGTAGCTCCTCCTGCTGTTCACCCTCAGTATACTGGATGCGGACGGCATTCTCCTCCACTTGTTGAACCCTTATCTCCCCCCGTCCGAAAGGCTGTTGGGCCAAGAGGTATTGCATGTTGCAAAAAACTACGAGGAAGGCAATCAGTCTTTTCATCATATATTCCATCCTTTATTTAAACTGCCACCAGTCGAGATGAATATCGCCTTGGGCGCGGCTGAAACAAATGTATAGGTCGTGAACATCTGTAGCATCTTTAACTTTTGTGGTAAATGTGCGGTATTTTTCTATACTGCCTGTACTCTTGACAGCCAATGTGCCGACAACGGGGCCGTTATTGCTGTCAAGTCGCAGGGTAATGGTACAACCGGCATTGGCTGCTGCGGAAGAGGTGATGGCAAATTGTTTGGCTCCTTTGCCAAAATCGACACCACGCAAACGGATGTATTCACCATCGTTGATGTCAAAGACATACATGTTACGCTTACCAGTAGATTCCGGCATATCCTTAACTACGCCAGTATTAGGGATTCCCATCTTGGCTGTCTTCAGTCCGTAGCCCCATGCCATAGTCTCAGCCTCTACACGCTGATAGGGATTGAGCCAATTCAACTGTTTCATGGGTTTCTGATCGAGCCAGTAGGGAACTTCCTGAATGGTTCCATCAGCATTATAGGTAATCTCTGTTGCAGAGACACTACGACGCTCGTGATGTTCGAAAGTCTCTAGATGCATGAGGTCATAATTCTGTCCAAAGACATAAGAGTGTCCCTTATAGTCGCAGATGCCAGGATGATTGCCTCTATCGCGAGGAGTGGGCTTCATGATATAACCCTTCCACTCCCATGGACCTGTAGGGCTATCGCTCATCGCATAGCCCAAAGCTTCTGGGCAACAGGTTGAGGCGAAGCCCAGATAATAATGTCCATTACGCTTGTAAAACCAGGGACCTTCCTGATAGTTTGGAATGTGTGGCAACTTAGTCACGCTACTTGTGAGCGAGGTCATGTCGTTGCCTAGTTTAGCCCAGAAAGTATGAGGGTTTCCCCAATACATATAAGCCTGTCCGTCATCGTCTGTATATACGCTGGGATCAATGTCAAACCAGTTGCTCTGATCCCAAACCAGAGGCTTTCCCAAAGGATCCTTAAAAGGTCCATAGGGTGAGTTGCTTTCTAATACTCCGATTCCATGACCATGTAGTGGGGCGTAGAGGTAATATTTCCCGTTGCGCTCAACAGTCTGGATAGCCCAAGCCCCATTCTCACGACTCCGCCAAGGGAAATCCTTTAGTGAGGCAACTGCACCATGTTCTGTCCAGTTCACCATATCTGTCGTTGACCACAGCAGCCAATCGTACATGAAGAAACCTGCTGACGATTTCTCGTTCTCGTCAGGAATATCCTCTGGCGAAGCATCATGTGATGTGTATAAGAATAAGGTATCGCCCACAACAAGAGGAGAGGGGTCTGCGGTGTACTTGGTCTGGAAGAGTGGCATATTAACCTGTTCCATTCCACGCATCTCCCACCAGTCGAAGTTAAAGAGTTTGGGTCCTTTGCGACCTGTGAATACAAAATATAGGTCATGATGACCAGTGGCAATAGCTGTTAAGTCTGTGGTAATCGTCTGCCATTCTTCCCAACCACCAGTACCCGGAACATTCACTGTGCCAAGCAATTTACCACCAATGCTGTCAAGGTGTATCTCGATATTTCCACCACGTAAGCCACTTGCTACACGGGCAGTGAACGTGCGAGGTACTTTATTACAGAAATGTACGTTCTGCAACTTGATATAGTCGCCATTGTGAATGTCTGTGACATAGACACCCACTTCGTTGTTCTGTTCAGTCTTTATCCCCTTCGAGAAAGCCATAGTCTCAGCCTCCACCTTACGATAGGGATCAAATTTCCCTACAGGTTTAACGCCTTCTTCTGTAGGAAGGATGGTTGGGAAACTGCCATCTGCATTATATTTAAACTCTTCAACGGCTACACTACGGCCAAAACCACCACCGTTGGGCAACTTACCAGTATGATAGAAGAAGTAGGAGTGCCCTTTGTAGTCTGCTACACCACAGTGGTTGGTAAACGAGTTGGTATTGCTCAAAGGCATAATCTCACCAGCATATTTCCAAGGACCCGTAGGTGAAGAAGCTGTGCTGTAAGAGATGTGCTCGGGAACACCACCAGCAGCATAGAGTAATTGGTAGGTGCCATTGCGTTTTGTAAGCCAAGGGCCTTCTACATAGGAGTCTTTGTATTTCTTTCCTTTCTCACGCTGACTCATCATGGGACCTCCAAAAGCTTCCTCTGTCATGTCCAGACGGCCCAGTTCTCCACTATACGAAATCATGTCGCGATTCAACTTCAGATAGTAGCACTGTGGATTTCCCCACATCAGCCAAGCCTGTCCGTCTTCATCAATCAAAACTGTTGGGTCTATGTGGTCCCAACTTCCATTTTCGAACAAAGGCTTACCGATAGCATCTTTGAAAGGACCTGTCGGCGTGTCACTTACGGCGACACCGATAGCCATCCCATTGGATAGCTTGGAATGGGCGCAAATATACCAATAGAATTTCCCATCACGTTCCACGCATTGTGATGCCCAAGCCCTGTCATCTGCCCAAGAGAAACTCTCCAAAGCCAATGGTGAACCATGATCTTGCCAATTTACCATATCGTCCGTTGAATATATTCGCCATTCCTGCATCCAGAAGAAGTCGGCATTGTCTTCATCGTGACCAGTATAGACATACATCCTGTTGTTATGAACCATAGGGGCAGGATCACTCGTAAACCAAGTCTGCACAAATGGATTTTGTGCTGTACTGTTCATTGCTATCGCTAATGCAGCAGTAATGATTATAGTTTTTTTCATCTTCATGGTTGCAAAGTTACATAAAAATCTCGAGTAAAACGTTATGTCATGTTTCGCGAACTTTTTTTATTGTATCAGGTCTGGAGATATGTAGAAATAAAGAAGGGTTATCCACGATGAATAACCCTTCTTTGCTGTATTTGGAATAATTGTTTATTTGAACAAACTGGGGTACACTTTACCTTCTTCAGGATAAATATACCAGTCTTTGTTGGCATTCATGTTCTGTGCCCAGTTGATGAAATTCTTATATGCATTTGTGATAGCGATGTGCTCCAAAGGATAATCGAAGTCACCAGGAACAATGATAGCAAAGGGTGGTTCACCTGCTTGTGCCATCTTGACAATCTTAGCCGTTGTCTTATTTTCAATAAAGATATTCTTTAGGAAATCAGGAATAGTGATATCTGCAGAGACAGTAACATTTGCTGATACCACATCCTTGATCGTTCCACCTCTCTCCGTGTTGACGAATCGGCTTCCGCTGGTTTCAGTCATTCCAAAGACCTCATGTACCTCTTTGTCGTTATATGCCCAACCACTTGCTCCGTGAATCACCACATCGTCATTAGCTCCTGTTGCAGCCAAGGTGAGTTTCAGTGTGGTATTGTCAACACGGGTACAACGAAGGACCACATCGTTGAGGTCGTAGTCTGCTGTGGCAGGACGGTCCTCGAAGCACATGGTGTAAATTTCTGCTTCTGGTTCTGGAGTCTCGTCAATGATGTTGAGACCACCGCCAATTTGAATAACCATATCGCTAAAGTTGCAGTCTGAGCCTTCCTCGAAACACATGTAGGTCTTTCCGTTGGCTGTAAATATGGCAATACGTGGGTCTGTCCAGTTCATGCCACCCTCAAACAGGCCACCTAAGCTTTTATCCATAGCACTCTTAAAACTTCCGTAATGGTTAATCTCGTAATTCAGGCGACCGTCACCATAAGTACATCCATAATCTTTATTAGTTATATTATAGGGACCTACATTGACCGTCTTTAAATTAAGAAATCCAACCTTGTATCCTTTGGGGAAGATGGCACTTGCCTCATTATCACCTTGAACAGGAGCGTTTTTGTAGTACGGCAGTAAGAATTCCTGCCTGTGGTAAAAAGCACCAGCATCTTTTTCTGTTGTTTTTTGAATGCGCTCCACCTGAATAGCCATGTATTTGGGCAATTGTTTGATATACTCTACTTCGTCCATACCAGCGGGAATCTCCTCTGGCTTATAATAATAGTAGAAGATATGGTTCTGCTTAAAGTCATCCGTAAAGGCCTGAATGGGAATCAGGGTAACGGGATTCACGCCATCTGTCTCGAAATAGTTATGGTTGTTAGAAGCATAGTAGGCGCTATTGCGAACCGATTCAACATTATTCTTTTTTTTCTTTGCTTCTTTGTTAGCATATTTTTCAAAGAAACTGTTCATAATCACCTCCACGTTGGCCAATTCGCCCTCTGCAAAGTCTTCGATATCACGGTAGATTACGCCTCTGTTTTCGCTTTTCCCCTTTTCTACGTCCATCTTCCAACCGCCATTAAAAGTCTGCCCGTCAGCAATTATCCACATGTTATCATTCCATTTTGAATCCTTCCATATGCTGTATTGAGCATCACTAGATTCAGTGCGTTGTGCGTTTAGTGATTTCTGAGGAGCATTCAACTTGATGCTGGTGAAATCAGGCTCCTCACCGGCTTGAGCTCTACGTGGCGAATTAGACTTTACAGCTTGTGCAAAACTAACGTTTGTTTGTCCAACATTGAATACCTGGATATAGTAAACACCTTTGCTGTCAACACAAGCAGCAACTAATTGTTGATATACATTTGGGGCAGCGTAGGTCAACGATACTTGGTCACCTTTCTTGACCTTTGCCTCGCTTAGCACCTTAGCATCATCGTTCAGGAAGGGAGCTTCTGTCAGAATCTGCACCTTAACGATGTCGTCCAAGTCTGCATCAGCAGTGACGCTTACTTTACCACTGTTGATACTATTCCAGTTTTGGTTAGAGTCAATCTTTCCAAAAATCTTTTCGGCATTGTTCTTAATGTCTTGCGTCTCTTGTGCTTTTTTGGCACTTTCGGCCTCGTCATAGTTTAGGTCAAACTTGCTGCAACTGGCAAATGCAACTGCACCAATAAGCATGAATAGAATTTTTCTTGTCATAATCTTGTACTTTGGTCTTTTAATTTTGACAAAAGTACAAATTTATAATAACACGTGTACTTTAATGTATATTATACGCGCGAATTTTAACTTATTTTATAGTTCTATAATTATTTTTCCGTTAATTTGGCGTCCCGTTAGATAGTTTGGAACGGCATATTGTTGGTTCGTAACGTCCGTCACCCAATAGTATGAGTTGACGTTGGAAATACCAAAGATATTCAGACCGTCAATCCCCAGCCATATTCGTTGGTGATTGCGTTGATAAGCCAGATAACTCATGCCGATATCAGCTCTTTTATAGGCTGGTGCACGGAATTCTTGATATTCTAGTCCGCGATGTGGAGCACCAAATGGCAGTCCGTCAGCAAAGGCCAGTTTTAATGTCATCTTCCATCTGTCGGTTCCTGGGAAATAGTCAGTAAAATGCAGGTTAACGCCCCAGCGTTGATCTGTCGGCATGGGAACCGTTACTCCATTTATCTTCTGTCGTGCCGACATGATGCTCAGTGTCAGCCATGAGTCAGTACCTGGGACAAATTCTCCAAAGAGTTTTAAGTCCAGTCCAAACACATGACCTTTGGCCTTGTTTTCGCCATAGTACACCACCTTCATGTTCTGTACATTGTAGGGCACGAGGTTATCCATGATCTTGTAATAAGCCTCTGCCGTAAATCGGAAAGGACGCTTAACCATGCGGAACCGATAGTCAAAGGCCCCCACGATATGAATACTCCGTTGGCTCTTTATCTTTTCGTTCAAAGTTACGATGGTTTGTCCGTTAACCGTTGATGTGTCACGTAATTCCTTGTAGAATGGAGACTGGTAATATAATCCTGTGGCTAATCGGAAAGTGATGTCCTGATTGAACGAAGGGATGGCCGCCAGTGAGATACGTGGTGACACGATCGTCTCTTTGTTATAACTCCAATTGGCTAATCTTACACCATAGTTCAGTGTAAAAAACCAAGGTTTCTCGCCTTTACTTTGAAAGCGGTAGGTGTCTTGCAGATACGCTTCTATACGCGTGCTTTTCAATGTGTTTTTGGAAGCCAGCGAATAGATCAAGTCCAGTCTGTCTGCATGATGGGGGATATTATATCCACTAGAGTCACGCATTTCATATTCGCGTGCATTTTCTTCTATCTTTTCCCATTTGTAGGTGATGCCTGCTTCTATGTCGTGTTTCCGTGTTTTGTGGTTAGCCATTAACTTCACGCTCTGCACATTAGCAGTCAGATAGTTACGGGCGTGTTCCATATACGTTCCCACTCCCAGTTGTTCTTGAGTCTGGGTGTCGTCAAGCCAATATTGTCCTTGAATGTCGTATGTCTCCTGCTCTTTTGTATGGAAAGCGGAGGCCAGTAGGCTGACTTTGGTGTTTGGTGAGAAATTTCGTTGTATTCGCAGCGTACCGAACAAAGTACGGAAAATGTCTTTCTCCTGCCCGTCAAAGTAAACCCTGAACGACTTGACGTTCTGCATGGTACCAAAAGAAGTTTCTCTGGTCTCTGGCGTAAAATTGTAGTGATTCTCGGATATGTTTCCAATGAAATCGATATTCCATCTTTCGTTAGGATGGTAGGTTATGTAGGTTTGGTAGTCAAGGAAGTTGGGCTTGTATTCTCCTTTCGTTTCCAAAGAGCCTAACAGATATTTATTGGTTTTATAACGGATGCCGTGACTCATCGTGAATTTCTTAGAGCCATAGCCTACAAATGCACTTCCTCCTAATAGTGAAGCCTGTAGATTAGCTTCCCATCGTGTCGGCTTTCGATATTGAATGTCCAGAGCGGACGACATTTTGTCACCATATTTCGCCTCAAATCCACCTGAGGAGAAGCCTATCTTCTCTACCATGTCTGAGTTGATGACCGACAATCCTTCCTGTTGTCCGCTCCGTATCAATAATGGTCTGTAAACCTCCACGTTATTGATATAGACAGAGTTCTCGTCAAACGAACCACCTCTTACATTGTATTGTGACGACAGCTCGTTATGTGTTGAAACACCAGCCTGTTGCTGTACCAGTTCTTCAACGGCATTGCCTGTTGTCGATGGGGTTTGCTTCAGATTCTTGGTGTCAAGTTGTTCCGTGCTCGATGTTTGTCTTCTCCTCTCTGTCACCACCACTTCGTCAAGTGCTTTCATGGGGTGTAGTGTTACCAGCATTTTCTGATTCCCTTTAGGTCGGCGTAATACTCTTGTTCTTGTTTGATAACCTACCATCGAGAATTTGATGACCACCGAATCTGCCGAATGCAATTTCAGAGAATATTCACCTTTGAGGTTGGCCATAGTCACGGCTCCTTGTTCCAGACAGGAAACAGTAGCTAGTTCTATGGCGTCTCCATTGTCGTCGCTAACCTTGCCTGAGAGTGTGAAAGTCTGGGCCTTCAACAGCAATGCCATTGAAAGCAAAAACAGAGTTAGGATGTATTTTGAGCCGTTCATTATGACCAATAAACGCAAAGATTCTTTTTTTATTGTATGCAAGGCAGGCTGAAATCCTATTCTCTCCATAACCACGAAGCTATGGCGTTGACCCATCTGATGTTGATGCGGAACCAGCGGTAAGTGCTTACCTCCTTACCTCCAAATCGCATAATAAAGTCTCGATAGGGGCTTTTCCGGAAAGGTAGTCCTACGTCCATGAAACGAATATGCTGACATCCCGTTTCATGTGCATTCTTGATACTTCCCCAAAAGGTGACAGCATTAGGATGCAACGTCGCGTAGCTCTTTCTTCGAGCTGCAGAATACCATAGGTAGGCGTCTCCTCCGGAATAGACGCATACGGAACATCCTATCACTTTCTCATGATATTTGGTAATGAATATCTTGCATTTCCCCTTCTCCATTAATCCTTGGAAGAAGTAGTCGCTGGGGATGAATCTTCTCGGCTTCAGCCAGTTGTGTTGCCTCATTAACTTTGAGAAAGCCTTGAATTCTTCTTCCGTCTTAACTGTCGTGGTCGTTGCTCCGCGCTGTTGCGCGTTCTTGATGCGTTTCAACAGCTTGTCTGAAATCCGCTCTTCTGGTGTTCGCGAGTGCAACGAATTATGTACGCTCATCCATCTTACCGGGAAAAAACCTTCACTGCGAAGCGACTCGTAGCCAAACATTTTTTGCGATAAGTTGCTGAACTCCATGTACAACACTTTGTTTTGCAGCCTTTCCTTCAATGCACCCACCATCAGGGAAAAAATCTGTTCGCTGGGTTCTTTCAGATAAACGCCTTCGCCAATCACTCTGATGTGAGTATATAAATAAGGTGGAAACAGAGACCTCTTATAGCGCGTTACAGCAAGTAAATGAGCCACTTCTTGTCCGTTATCGTCAGTCACCACAGCCATATATGGCTTATGACGCGGCGTAAGCTCATATAATTCCATCAGCTCCTTACTGTGGAAGAAACTACCCGTACTCAGTGTAGGTAATGCTGAGGTGTGTTCAAAAACGAAGACTTTCATCGGGACAAAGGTACAAAATAAAGTGAAAAGTGGAAAGTGAAAAGCAAAAAATTTGCTCCTGCCAAGAAAATAATTATGCGTGATGCATGATGAATTATGAATTATTTTTGTAATTTTGTGCCGAAAACGAAAAAGAAACAAGATGGAATTTGAAGAATTAGTACAATTGCGCCGTTCCCATCGTAAGTTTACTGATGAGGAAATAGACGGTGATGATGTCAAGATGATACTGCGTGCCGGTTTGATGGCTCCCACTTCCAAAGGGCAGCGAGCCTGGCAATTTGTAGTGGTGGATGACAAGACCGACCTTGAGAAGCTTTCTGACGCCAAAGATATGGGAGGCCAGTTCCTCAAAGGTGCCCCTCTCGCTATTGTCGTATTGGGCGATCCTTTGCAGAATGACTGCTGGGTAGAGGACGGCTCTATAGCTGCCATTTCTATGCAATACCAGGCAGAAGCACTTGGCTTGGGTTCTTGTTGGGTTCAGATGCGTGGTCGTGGGCTTTCCGATGGGACCAGTGCCGATACGGTTATTCGGGGTATTCTTGATATCCCTGAGAATATGTCTTGCCTTTGTGTGATTGCCATTGGTCATAAGGCTGATGAGCGCAAGCCCCAGAACGAGGATAAATTGAAATGGGAGAACGTACATCTGAATAAGTATTAGGCGATGCGTGTTGTACTGATAGGAAGGGGAAGGCTTGCTACTAATCTGCTACCTGCATTACAACAGGCAGGCCATGAGGTGGTGAGCATCAATAGTAGGACGCTGGAAGGACTGCCGACGGAAGCAGACGTGTTTGTGGTGGCCGTGAAGGACTCTGCCTTGAAGGATGTGATTAGCCAAGCTACAAAGGGTAGGGAACAGCAACTCTTTGTCCATACTGCAGGGTCTATGCCTATGAGCCTGTTTGAAGGCTATACCAGTCGCTACGGTGTGTTTTACCCCATGCAGACCTTCTCTAAGGAAAGGATAGTGGACTTTGCTGAGGTTCCTGTATTTGTAGAAGGCGAATGTCCCCAGGTCCGACAATTAGCCGAGAGTATGAGTCATCGTGTCTATGCGTTGTCCAGTGAGCATCGTAAGTATTTGCATTTGGCAGCCGTCTTTGCCTGCAATTTTGCCAATCACTGCTATGCGCTTTCTGCCGAATTGTTGGAAAAGCACGGACTTCCTTTTGACGTCATGCTTCCACTCATTGACGAGACGGCTCGCAAGGTTCATGGACTTCATCCTCTTGATGCCCAGACGGGGCCCGCTGTCCGCTACGACGAGAATGTTATCCAGATGCAGTCGGCATTGCTCAGCGATACTCCTGCCTTACAAGAAATATACGACCTGTTATCACTCAGTATTCACCGAAAAGCTCAATAAATGATTAACTACGATTTGACCAAGATACGCGCCATTATCTTTGATCTTGATGGCGTTCTCTCTGCTTCAACCATCTCATTAGGTGTCGATGGCTCTCCTTTGCGAACTGTGAATATCAAGGATGGCTATGCTATTCAGTTGGCCATGAAGATGGGGCTGCGCATTGCCGTTCTCTCTGGTTGTACGATAGAAGCTGTGCGCCACCGTTACGAGGGACTCGGAATGGAAGACATCTTTTTGGGTGCTGCTATTAAGATTCAGATCTATGAGCAATTTCTGCAAAAATATGGCTTGAGGGATGACGAAGTGATGTTCATGGGTGACGACATTCCCGATTTGGAAGTGATGCGTCGTGTGGGCTGTCCTGTTTGTCCGGCAGATGCCTGTGCTGAGGTCAAGGCTGTCAGCCTCTATGTCAGTCAGCAAAAGGGAGGCTATGGTTGCGGGCGTGATGTAATAGAACAAACGCTTAAAGCCCAAGACAAGTGGTTAAGTGATGAACGGGCTTTTGGATGGTGAAATATTCAGAATTAGTAATGAGTAATTATGATTACTTCATATAAAGTGGTTTTGGCGAGCAATTCGCCACGTCGGAAGGAATTGTTGGCGGGTATTGATATAGATTTCGAGGTTCGTGTCATACAGGATATTGACGAGAGCTATCCTGCTGATCTGCCCACCAAGGATATAGCGGAGTATATCTCCCGCAAGAAAGCGGCGGTCTATCAGGAAAGGATGGCCGACGATGAACTGATAATCACAGCCGATACCATTGTGGTATTGGACAACGAGGTGATGGGTAAGCCGCATGATGAGGCTGATGCTTCCCGTATGTTGCACGAGTTGAGCGGGCGCAGTCATCAGGTGATTACTGGGGTTACGCTAACCACAACCACTCGCCAGAAGAGTTTTTCCGTAGAGACTGATGTTACCTTTAAGACGCTTTCAGACGAAGAGATTGATTATTATGTCCAGCACTATAAGCCCTTCGATAAGGCAGGCGCTTATGGTATTCAGGAGTGGATTGGACATATCGGTGTGACGGGCCTTCAAGGCAGTTATTTCAATGTGATGGGACTTCCTGTTCAGCGCATCTACGAAGCCCTGCGTCAGTTCTGACCTCTATCTCCTTCTGAATTCCGAGCAAGTAATGGCTGTGGCTATGGCTACATTCAGCGATTCTGCCGTTTCTGACGAGTTGCTGAAGTTGGGGATGAGCAGACGATGGGTAACGAGTGGACGCACCGACTCGGAGATGCCGTTACCTTCATTGCCCATGACTATAATGCCATTGGGTGTTATGGCCTGTTGATAAATGTCTTCACCGTCCAGCAGGGTACCATAGACAGGACAGGATGCTTTGCTGATGAGTTCCACCAAATCGCCATATATGATAGGAACATGGGCAATGCTACCCATTGTTGCCTGGATGACTTTAGGGTTATAGACATCTGCAGTGTCGTGCGAACAGTAGATGGCGTCGATGCCAAACCAGTCGGCTATTCGGATGATGGTGCCTAGATTGCCTGGGTCTTGAATACCGTCGAGTGCCAGCGAAAGCCCATCAGGGTTGATAGGATGTTGCCCGGCGTCAGGAATCTCAAACACCGCTAATACCTCTTGTGGGTGTTGCAGGAAACTGATGCGCTGTAGTTCTTCCTCCGTCACCAGCTGTCCTTCTTGTCGGGAGCTCGTCGAGAAAATAGAGTGGGGGTGATAGCCCGCCCTTAGCAGGTCGCCAACCACCTTGGGACCCTCTGCTACAAACAAGTGTTCGCGCTTCCTGTTCTTCTTCAATTCCAAAGAACGTACAAACTTTATTTGGTTCTTGCTAAGCATATTGTTTCACTTTTGCTTGCAAAGATAATAAAAAATAAGAATAATTTTTGTACCTTTGCCGAAAAATTAGCAAATCATGCGTATTCGCATCTTCATATTTCTGCTTCTTACTGCCCTGTTGGCTTCCTGCTCAGTGACGAAATTTGTTCCTGAGGGCGAATACCTGTTGGACAAAGTGAAGGTGAAGTGCGATACCAATGCCTTAGGTGTCAATCCCAGCGAGATGCGTCAATTGGTTCGCCAGCGGGGTAACTCACGCTGGTTCTCTGCCGCCAAGTTGCCCTTGGCCACTTATTCGCTCTCTGGGCGCGATACCACCAAATGGATCAACCGGTTCCTTCGTTCTATTGGTGAGGCTCCCCAGCTGTATGATTCTGCCAGTACGAGGGCGTCAATGGAAATTCTGCAGACGCAATTGCAGAATATGGGCTATCTGCGTGCCTCTGTTGATGTCTATAACGAGATTAAGGGCAAGAAGTTGGTTACTACCTACCTGTTGCATCCCCGCAGGCCCTATTTTATTAATAAGGTAGATTACGACATTCGTGATTCCGCTATTGCCATTGTGCTTAATATGGCTGACAGTACGCGTCGTGGGCTTAAGTCGGGCATGATGTTTAATGTGGCCAATCTCGACAACGAACGCTCCCGCATCAGCCGATATCTTGCCAATCGTGGCTATTATCGTTTCAACAAGGATTTTATCAGCTATAAGGCTGACTCCGTTCCAGGCAGCCATCTTATTGATATCACACTTGTGTTGGATAAGTACCGTAGTGGCGAGGAGAGTAATCTTCCCCATCAGGTGTACACCATTGGTGATGTGGATTTTGTCAGCGGCAATCCCAATGATTCGGTCATCCCCTTGCGTCAGTCGGTGCTGAGCAGCAATACTTTCTTGGAGAGTGGTGCACTCTATGCGTTTGACAACCTCCAAAGCACCTATAATCATTTTGGCCGACTAGGCGCTGTGCGATATACCAATATCAGTTTCCACGAACGCGATTTTGAACCCGTTTTAGACTGTGATATTCATGTTAGCACCAACAAGCCTTCTACCATCTCTTTCCAACCAGAGGGAACCAATACCGCAGGCGACTTTGGTGCAGCCGTATCTCTGACCTATCAGAACCGCAACATCTTTCATGGCTCTGAAAATCTGAGCATCGTGCTGCGTGGAGCCTATGAGGCTATTCGCGGTCTGGAGGGCTACAGCAACAAGAACTTTATGGAGTATAGTGCTGAGGCTCGTTTGTCGTTCCCGCGTTTCATCGCTCCCTTGTTGTCCTCCAGTTTCCGTCGTCGTGTCAATGCTTCCTCTGAGGTGGCGCTCCTGTACGACCTTCAGAACCGTCCGGAGTTTATGCGCAGGGTGTTCTCCGTCGCCTGGCGTTATAAGTGGCACGACCAGAACCATCACGACCGCTATCAGGTGGACCTCCTTGACCTGAACTATATTTCCATGCCTTGGATCAGTGACACGTTTAAACGGGAGTATCTGGACAATACGGATTCGCGCAACTCCATCCTACGATATAACTACGAGAACCTGTTTATCATGAAACTGGGCTTTGGCTATACGTACAACAATGGTATTTATGCCATTAAGACCAGTGTCGAGACAGCGGGCAATCTGCTTAATCTGGCTTCTAAGGCGTTCAACTTCCATAAGAATGACGAAGGACAATATACCTTCATCGATATAGCCTATGCACAGTATGTTCGTGGTATGTTCGACTTTACCCGTAAGTTCGTGTTCGACTATAACAACCAACTGGTGTTCCATTTAGGCTTTGGCATCGCCTATCCTTATGGAAACAGTAATATTCTGCCCTTCGAGAAACGCTTCTTCTCTGGAGGTGCCAACAGTGTGCGAGGATGGAGCGTGCGCAGCCTGGGCCCCGGTAAGTTTATCGGGACGGACGGACGCATCGACTTCATCAACCAGACGGGCGATATGAAACTGGACTTGAATCTGGAGTATCGTGCCAACCTGTTCTGGAAGTTTGGAGGAGCCTTGTTCGTGGATGCAGGTAATATCTGGACGCTTCGCGAATATGAGGACCAGCCTGGTGGACAGTTCAAGATGTCAGAGTTCTGGCAACAGTTGGCTGTCAGCTACGGAATGGGTATTCGCTTGAATTTCGACTATTTTGTCGTTCGCTTTGATATGGGTATGAAGGCTGTTAATCCGGCCTATGAGGATGAGAAGGACCATTTCCCCTTGATACATCCTCGTCTCAGTCGCGACTTTGCTTTTCACTTTGCGGTAGGCCTTCCATTTTAACCAACCATTTCCCGTCTCTCAGTACGGTGGTGATGTTGAACACACCTTCATCCACCAGCTGTGCCGATTCTGCCGGCAGCGTGCTGCTGACATAGTTGCTGACCTTCAGCGACACCACTCGCAGCGTGTCGTTGGCCTCCGGGAAAAAGTCTTCCACTTCCACTGTCGCCCCGTTTTCGTTCTGCTGAACCAGTTGCAGGTCGTGCTCAGTCGTGTTTGATGCGGCAAATTTCAGCCATCGCCCACTTTCTGGGGTGGCGTATTCCTCAGCCTTGTGGAAATCGTAGTTGAAATAGGCTTCAGCCCAGCAGACGGCAGCCTCTATCGATTCTTGATCATGGTCGCTGGTGAAGTCACAACCAGACATCAAAATAGCCGCGCAAAATAGAAAAAACACTTTCATACCATTAAATAAGTGAAAAATCTCTGCAAAGATAAGTAAAAACCGCTACTTTTTTATTAATTTTGCACAAAATTTGAAAGAATCATGCTAAAATTCATCTCTTTTGGCAGTGGCAGCAGTGGTAATTGCTATGAGTTGGCAACCTCTACGGATGCCCTGCTCATCGATGTAGGCGTAGGGTTGAGAGGCCTGAAAAAGAGTTGTAGGGACTACGGATGCAGTCTCTCGCAGATTCATCATGTGCTTGTCACCCACGATCATGCTGACCATATCAAGTCGGTAGGCTCTTTCAGTCACGACTATTCGGTGCCGGTCTATGCCACCAAGGAGGTGCATGAGGGCATTAACCGCAACTATTGCGTGACCAAGAAGCTGGCACCCGGGCTCACCTGTTACGTGGAGAAAGGCGTCACGCAACAGATAGGAGAGTTTCTGGTGACTCCCTTTGCTGTTCCGCACGACAGTTCCGACAATGTGGGCTATCTGATAGAAGCGGAAGGTGTGGTGTTCTGCGTCATGACCGATGTGGGTTCGGTCACCGACGAGATGAAGTCGTTTATCGGTCGCGCCAACTATCTGGTTATTGAGGCCAATCACGATATAGAGATGGTTCAGAATGGTCCTTATCCTCAGTTCCTCAAAGACCGTATCCTTTCAAAGACCGGCCATCTCAGCAATTATGACTGTGGAGTGACTATTGCCGAGAATATGTCGGAGCAGTTACGCCACGTGTGGCTTTGCCATCTCAGTGAGGAGAACAATCATCCGGAACTGGCCCGTAAGACCGTTGAGTCCGTCCTGCGTGGCTATGGCATCGTTGCTGGGGCTGATTTCCAGCTGGAGGTGCTCAAGCGTACTACGCCTACAGGACCGTATGAGTTGGTGTAGAGGTGAGAAATTAAAATTTTAATCTTTAACATATATTGTAAATATGATCAACATTACTTTCCCAGATGGATCTGTTCGCTCGTATGAACAGGGCATTACTGGTTTTCAGATTGCCGAGAGCATTTCGCCAGCTCTGGCACGCAGCGTTTTGGCCTGTGGCGTAAATGGCGAGACTGTAGAGCTGAACCGTCCTATCAATGAGGATGCTACTATCGAGCTCTATAAGTGGGACGACGAGCAAGGCAAGCACACCTTCTGGCACACTTCAGCCCACCTTCTGGCTGAGGCTCTGCAGGAATTGTACCCGGGCATCCAGTTTGGTTTCGGACCTGCTGTCGAGAATGGTTTCTTCTACGATGTGCTGCTGCCCAACGGCGAGAGCATTAAGGAGAGCGACTTCCCAACGATTGAAGCTAAGATGAAAGAACTGTCATCCAAGAAAGAGCCGGTGGTTCGCAAGGAGATTGCCAAGGCTGATGCGCTCAAGGAGTTTGCTGCCGATGGTCAGACCTACAAGTGCGAGCACATTGAGCAGGACTTGGAGGACGGTACGATTACGACCTATACCCAGGGTGCGTTTACCGACCTTTGTCGTGGCCCGCACTTGGTAGATACCGGCGAGATCAAGGCTATCAAGCTGACTTCTGTGGCTGGCGCTTTCTGGCGTGGTGATGCCAGTCGCGAGCAGATGCAGCGCCTCTATGGCATCTCTTTCCCCAAGAAGAAGATGCTCGACGAGTATCTCGTCATGCTCGAGGAAGCCAAGAAGCGCGACCATCGTAAGATTGGCAAGGAGATGGAGCTGTTCATGTTCTCCGACAAGGTGGGCAAGGGTTTGCCTATCTGGTTGCCCAAGGGTACCGACCTGCGTCTGCGCCTGCAGGACCACCTGCGCAAGGTTCAGAAGCGTTTCGGCTATCAGGAGGTCATCACGCCGCATATCGGCTCCAAGAACCTCTATGTCACTTCTGGTCACTATGCTCACTATGGCAAGGATTCGTTCCAGCCCATCCACACCCCCGAGGAGGACGAGGAGTACATGCTGAAACCCATGAACTGCCCTCACCACTGCGAAATCTTCGCCTGGAAGCCTCGTTCTTATCGTGACCTGCCACTGCGTATTGCTGAGTTTGGCACCGTTTACCGTTACGAGCAGAGTGGCGAGCTTCACGGCCTGACGCGTGTGCGTTCGTTCACGCAGGACGATGCCCACCTGTTCTGTCGTCCTGACCAGGTGAAGCAGGAGTTCCTGAATGTGATGGACATCATTGGCATTGTGCTGACCGCCTTTGGCTTCAACTTCGAGGCTCAGATCTCTTTGCGCGATCCTAACGACCACGACAAGTACGTAGGTACTGACGAAGACTGGGCTCTAGCTGAGAAGGCCATCGTCGAGGCTTGTCAGGAGAAAGGACTGCCTGCTAAGGTGGAATACGGCGAGGCTGCCTTCTATGGTCCTAAGCTCGACTTCATGATTAAGGACGCCATTGGTCGTCGCTGGCAGCTGGGAACCATCCAGGTGGACTACAACCTGCCTAAGCGCTTCCAGTTGGAATATACCGACGAGGACAACACGAAGAAGACGCCCGTTATGATTCACCGCGCACCCTTTGGCTCTTTGGAGCGCTTCTGTGCCGTACTCATCGAGCACACCAGCGGCCACTTCCCCCTCTGGCTCACGCCCGAGCAGGTGGCTGTCCTGCCGCTGTCAGAGAAGTACAACGACTATGCCAAGGAGGTTGCCAAGAAGTTTGAGGCTGGTGGCGTTCGTCCTACTATCGACCTGCGCAACGAGAAGCTCGGTCGTAAGATCCGCGACAACGAGCTGAAGCGCATTCCTTATATGGTCATTGTGGGCGAGAAAGAGGCTGCCGACGGCACTGTTGCCGTACGTCCACAGGGTGGTGGCGAACAGACCGTGATGACCATCCAGCAGTTCATTGACCATATCAATGCCGAGGTGGCTGAGATGACCAAGGATTTCTGATCATTCTCATCTTTAGAATCCCCCAAAAGGGCTGCACAAGTTGGTGCAGCCTTTCTTTTTTTTGTGTATTCTCTAACGCGGAGGATTGATAAAATAGACAGTTTTGCGGTTGTGAATTGGAATAGTGTAAAACGTACACAAAGAAAATATTATACACGAAAAGTGAGGTATGATTAACGTATACATGTTATAATGTAAAGGAATATTATTTTCTCATATGAGCAGGAAAGTGAGTTTGGAAACAATCAGTGGGTAGTGATAGGATAGGTTTCATAGATTGGGGAAGACGGACTTTTGCTTGATCAGTGAGATGAGAGAAGGGTGGGGTAGGGGTTGTGTCCGTAAGAAACTTAATGGATGGAGATGTCGGAGGAAGTCACGTGAAAAAGTTCCCGAGAAGGGCAAAAAGAGGGTAAATAGGAATGATAATAATGTCAAGTATTCGGAAAGTTTTTAAGTGAGTACATAAAAGATAGCGGAAAAGGGGTGTTGGATGAAGATACCGGGATGAAAAAGAGGACTGTCGATGGTGATAGCCCTCTTTTGTTTATTCATTATAATATATTGATTGCGAGTGATATATAATGAATTGTTTCAAGGAAATGCTTAGATATTGACTTTCCAAGAGCCATTCTTGTTGGCACCCACGCGTTCGATGATTCCCTTCTTGCGGAGCTGGGCTAAAACCTTGTTAATACCGGCCTCGGAGAGCTGTAGGCGTTGGGATAGGTTGCCTATGGTGATGCGCGGATCGGCAGTTAGGAGCTTGACAACTCGCTGCTCAGACTTGGAAAGTTGGGCTTCGTTGCCCTCGTTTAGGGCGTTTTCGGACGTGTTTTCCTTGGTTTTTCCTCTACTTTTATTCTTTACTTTATTCTCTACTTTATTCTTTACCTCGCGTACAATAATATCTAATAAGCAGCGTAGGAGAAACTCGATGAAATGGCTCGTTTTTGCGGTTTCACCGTGATAGGCCAATACGCGTCGATATTCTTGCTGACGCTCTACGACAACGGACTCGAGAGACAGTCCAGCAAAAACAGGTCTCCATTGAGCCAACAGAAGCGCCTGCCAGTATAGTCCCAGGCGTTCGTTTCCTTCCAAAAAGGGATGAATGGCGATTATTTCGTAATGAAAAATACAACTTCTGATGAGCGGATGCTCGTCGGTGTACTTAAGCCAGTCGAAGAGCATGGACATGTGTAATTGGATGCGCGGATCGTCAGTTCTGTACCGTCCTGTTCCATCGCTCAGTCCGTCTGTCATTTTCTCGTGTGCGCTTAGAAGGTTGTCTTCCAGGAACGGATCAACGTTCTCTTCCGGGACTTTTTCTTCGTTCTCTGTCAGCGTTTCGAGGATTCCTACTTGTTCTGAAATTTCGGATATCAGCAAAATCACTTCTGTTGTTAAATGATAAGATGGTTTAAACATAATATTTTACAATATTTATTTGATTTTATTTTCTAGGCCGTCTTTTTGCACGATTGTAATAACAAAAATAGGTTTTTTCTGGTAATTTTGAGCAGGTTTTCGGTATAATACAACATCATTTAACATACAAGAAGGCTGAGATTGCCAGCTGCGTCCCAAGCCGCCTTGATGACACCGGCAGAGAT